>OLIF01000106.1_pt1 | contig 35728 bp, 29 predicted proteins | sample 1609681 | NCBI WGS metagenome assembly OLIF01 (sample SAMEA4350143, study PRJEB24818) | metagenome | biome: human; feature: gut; material: faeces | place: Denmark | collected 2013-09 | reverse complement strand
GTTAACGATTGCGTGAAAATTAACCATTGCATTGTCAACGTAAAGCAGTATCATGCGGCGGCTCGAAAAAGGGTAAGCACGTTATTCTATTAAGATAATAGACGTGTCGTACGTATTGGGTTCCCTCACCCCAATGGTTAATCAAAAAGGTACAATATGAACGCTTTCTCACAAACTCAGCGCTATAAGGCGTTGTTCTGGTTATCGTTATTTCACCTGCTGGTGATTACCTCCAGTAACTATCTGGTTCAGCTTCCCGTCTCCATTTTTGGTTTTCACACTACCTGGGGCGCATTTAGCTTTCCGTTTATTTTTCTTGCTACCGACCTGACCGTGCGTATTTTTGGCGCACCGCTGGCTCGTCGCATCATCTTTGCGGTAATGATCCCCGCACTGCTGATCTCCTACGTTATCTCATCGCTGTTTTATATGGGTTCATGGCAGGGATTCGGCGCGCTCGCCCACTTCAACCTGTTTGTTGCCCGTATCGCTACCGCCAGCTTCATGGCCTACGCGCTGGGACAGATCCTCGACGTGCACGTCTTTAACCGCCTGCGCCAGAGTCGCCACTGGTGGCTGGCGCCGACGGCTTCCACACTGTTTGGTAACGTCAGCGACACGTTGGCCTTCTTCTTCATTGCGTTCTGGCGCAGCCCGGATGCCTTTATGGCTGAACACTGGATGGAAATCGCGCTGGTCGATTACTGTTTCAAAGTGTTAATCAGCATTGTTTTCTTCCTGCCAATGTATGGCGTATTACTCAATATGCTATTGAAAAGACTGGCAGATAAATCCGAAATCAACGCTTTGCAGGCGAGTTAAAGGTTCGTTATCAGAGTTGTGATAAGATGGATGAATGAGCCGTTATGGCCGTTTATCGAAAGGAAGAAGTCAATGCGCAATCTGGTTAAATATGTCGGAATTGGCCTGCTGGTTATGGGGCTTGCGGCCTGTGATGATAAAGACACTAACGCTACTGCGGAGGGTACTGTCGCGGAAAGTAACGCTGTCGGGAATCCCGTCAACCTGCTTGATGGCAAGTTGAGTTTCTCGCTGCCAGCGGATATGACCGACCAGAGCGGTAAGCTGGGAACGCAGGCCAATAACATGCACGTCTGGTCAGACGCCACTGGGCAGAAAGCGGTGATTGTTATTATGGGCGATGATCCGAAAGAAGACCTGGCGGTGCTGGCGAAACGTCTGGAAGACCAGCAACGTAGCCGCGATCCACAACTGCAAGTAGTGACCAACAAAGCCATTGAGCTGAAAGGTCATAAAATGCAGCAATTAGACAGCATTATCTCTGCGAAAGGCCAGACGGCGTACTCTTCCGTCATTCTGGGTAACGTGGGCAATCAACTGCTGACCATGCAAATCACGCTGCCTGCTGACAATCAGCAAAAAGCGCAGACTACCGCAGAAAACATCATTAATACGCTGGTTATTCAGTAATTTTTAGGATGATGAGACGGCCTCAGGAACTTCCACCGGAGGCCGTTTTTTTAATCGCCACGCCAGCAATAGCGCGATTGCCACCAGCCCCGCCGCCGACAGATAAATCACCGACACGCCTGCCCAACTCATCACCAGCCCAGCCAACGGCCCAGTGACGCCCAACGATAAAACCATAAACACGGTATAGGTTGCCAGCGCCGCCCCCTGATTCTGTTGCGGAACGGCTTTTGCCGCCACTACGCCCAATGCCGGGAATACCAGCGAAAAACCCGCCCCCGCCAGTAAGACACCGATTTTCGCCATCCACGGCAGGGTCGCCACACCGACCAGCAGCAGGCCGATAATCTCAACGCTAAAGCAGAGCATCGCCACGTTTAAGCCGCCGATGCGATTAATACCGTTAGGAAATAACAGCCGCGTACCGACAAACGCACAGCTAAACAGCGTTAGCGCGAAGGCCGCACCGTCCCAACCTTTCGCGTCATAAAACAGCGTGATAAAGGTGGCGATGACGCCAAACCCGGCGGAAGCCAGTGCCAGCGCCATGCCGTATAACCAGACGCGACTAAGCACTGCACGAAACGGCAGTGGTTTGCCTTTGCTGGCTTTTACCGTTGGACGCGGGATCGCCAACAGAATGGCAACCAGCGCCACGCCCATAATGATTAACGCCAGCGCCTGCAAACCGCCCCAGTGATAAAACAGCACGCCCAACGGTGCGCCCATCGCCATCGCCCCATAAGTGACAATACCGTTCCATGAAATCACCCGCCCGATATGCAACGAACCAACCACGCCAACGCCCCACAGCGTTGATCCCGTTCCGGCAAAACTTTGACCAATCCCCAGAATCACGCGACCCAGACAAAGGAGTAACAGACTGATAATCGGCAGACTGGCGGTTAACCCAGCCAGAAGATATCCCAGGCCACTTAAAAAACAGCCGCACAAGCCAAAGACAACAATCTTTTTTGGTCCCAGCAAATCGGCATAACGCCCGGCATGAGGACGGCTCAGCAAGGTAGCGAAATATTGCAGACTGATAACCAGCCCCGCCCAGAAGGCGCTAAAGCCCATCACATCATGGACATAACCCGGCAATACGGCGAGCGGCAACCCGATAGTCAGATAGCTGGCGAAGTTAAACATGACGATGGAGACAATGCGTAGGTTAAGACGCAATCCGTTTAGCGCAGGTTCGGCAACGGGTTCAGGCATGAGGATCACCACATTTTTGCAACAGTGTTTCATTTTTACCACGGGTTAGCGTGAAAATCAGCAGTAAGAATCAGAATATCGCTGGCGTGACTCCCGCTACACTTAATAGCAAAAGCCACAAGGAAGCCCCGATGGATACTCCTCAACCCGATAAAACGGGTATGCATATTCTGCTGAAACTGGCCTCTCTGGTGGTGATCCTCGCGGGTATTCACGCTGCAGCAGATATCATTGTGCAATTGTTACTGGCGCTCTTTTTCGCCATCATTCTCAACCCTCTGGTCAACTGGTTTATTCGTCGAGGAGTCCGACGCCCCATCGCCATTACCATCGTGGTAGTGGTGATGCTAATCGCACTCACCGCACTGGTTGGCGTGCTGGCGGCATCGTTTAACGAATTTATCTCTATGCTGCCGAAATTTAATCAGGAGCTGACACATAAACTCTTTAAATTACAGGAGATGTTGCCTTTCCTTAACCTACATATGTCACCGGAAAAGCTGCTTCAGCGAATGGACTCAGAAAAGCTGGTAACGTTCACCACAGCATTAATGACCGGGCTTTCTGGAGCCATGGCAAGTGTGCTCCTGCTGGTGATGACCGTAGTATTTATGCTATTTGAAGTACGCCACGTTCCTTACAAAATGCGCTTTGCGTTGAATAATCCGCAGATCCACATCGCTGGACTGCATCGCGCATTAAAAGGCGTTTCGCATTATCTGGCTTTAAAGACGCTACTCAGTTTATGGACAGGCGTGATCGTCTGGCTGGGGCTGGCGCTGATGGGCGTACAGTTCGCGTTGATGTGGGCGGTGCTGGCATTTTTACTCAACTACGTGCCCAATATCGGCGCGGTGCTCTCCGCCGTACCGCCAATGATTCAGGTACTGCTGTTTAATGGCGTTTATGAATGCATTCTGGTCGGTGCGCTATTTTTAGTTGTCCATATGGTTATCGGCAATATTTTAGAACCACGGATGATGGGCCATCGGCTGGGAATGTCCACTCTGGTGGTATTTCTTTCATTGCTGATTTGGGGATGGCTGCTCGGTCCGGTCGGAATGCTGCTCTCGGTGCCATTAACCAGCGTCTGTAAAATCTGGATGGAAACCACGAAAGGCGGCAGCAAACTGGCGATTTTACTGGGGCCAGGCAGACCGAAAAGTCGGTTACCGGGATAAGGCGACAAGTGATACGATACGCACTTTCCATTTCCATTAAACGTTGGCCCTGATATGTATCGGATAGTTCTGGGGAAAGTTTCGACCCTAAGCGCAGCTCCACTGTCACCAGCTTTACGTGAGCAAGCACCGCAAGGTCCACGACGCGAACGCTGGCTGGCGGGACGCGCGTTACTTTCTCGCGCACTTTCGCCACTGCCGGACATTATCTACGGTGAACAAGGCAAACCTGCATTCGCGCCGGAAACGCCGCTATGGTTCAACTTAAGCCATAGCGGTGACGATATCGCCCTGCTGTTGAGCGATGAAGGCGAAGTCGGCTGCGATATCGAAGTGATTCGCCCGCGCGCCAACTGGCGCTGGCTGGCGAACGCGGTATTCAGCCTCGGGGAACATGCCGAGATGGACGCCGTGCATCCTGATCAGCAACTGGAAATGTTCTGGCGCATCTGGACGCGCAAAGAAGCCATCGTTAAACAGCGTGGCGGCAGCGCCTGGCAAATCGTCAGCGTAGACAGCACCTATCAGTCCTCGCTGTCAGTCGGCCATTGTCAGCTAGAAAATTTAAGCCTGGCGATCTGCACCCCTACCCCCTTTACGCTCACCGCCGACAGTGTGCAATGGCTCGATTCAGTTAACTGATCCGCCCACCCGACTGCCCATCTATTGATCCAGAACAGGTAATCAGTATGACGAATACTTAAAATCGTCATACTTATTTCCGCCATCTATTTTAATCCATTGGGGTTACCATGTTCTCTACACTCCGCCGCACTCTATTTGCGCTGCTGGCTTGTGCGTCTTTTATCGTCCATGCCGCTGCACCAGATGAAATCACCACCGCCTGGCCGGTGAATGTCGGGCCACTAAACCCGCACCTTTACACGCCTAACCAAATGTTCGCCCAGAGCATGGTTTATGAACCGCTGGTGAAATATCAGGCAGACGGTTCGGTGATCCCGTGGCTGGCAAAAAGCTGGACTCATTCAGAAGATGGTAAAACCTGGACCTTCACCCTGCGTGATGACGTGAAATTCTCCAACGGCGAACCGTTTGATGCAGAGGCGGCGGCAGAAAACTTCCGTGCAGTGCTCGATAACCGTCAACGTCACGCCTGGCTGGAGCTGGCAAACCAGATTGTTGATGTCAAAGCACTCAGTAAAAACGAGCTGCAAATCACCCTGAAAAGCGCCTACTATCCTTTCCTGCAAGAACTGGCCCTGCCCCGTCCTTTCCGTTTTATCGCACCCTCGCAGTTTAAAAACCACGAAACCATGAACGGAATTAAAGCGCCGATTGGCACCGGGCCGTGGGTTTTACAGGAATCGAAACTGAATCAGTACGATGTCTTCGTCCGTAACGAAAACTACTGGGGCGAAAAGCCGGCGATTAAAAAGATCACCTTTAACGTGATCCCGGACCCGACTACCCGCGCGGTGGCGTTTGAAACTGGCGATATCGACCTGCTGTACGGAAACGAAGGGTTATTACCGCTCGATACCTTCGCCCGCTTTAGCCAGAACCCGGCTTACCACACTCAACTGTCACAGCCGATCGAAACCGTGATGCTGGCGCTCAATACCGCCAAAGCCCCCACCAACGAGCTGGCAGTACGTGAAGCGCTCAATTACGCGGTGAACAAAAAATCGCTGATTGATAACGCGTTGTATGGCACCCAGCAGGTCGCCGACACCCTGTTTGCCCCTTCTGTGCCCTACGCCAACCTCGGCCTGAAACCGCGCCAGTACGATCCGCAGAAAGCGAAAGAGTTGCTGGAAAAAGCCGGTTGGACGCTGCCTGCTGGCAAAGACATCCGCGAGAAAAATGGTCAGCCGCTGCGCATTGAACTGTCGTTCATCGGCACCGATGCGTTAAGCAAATCGATGGCGGAAATCATTCAGGCTGATATGCGCCAGATTGGCGCAGATGTCTCGCTGATTGGCGAAGAAGAGAGCAGTATCTATGCTCGTCAGCGCGACGGTCGTTTTGGCATGATTTTCCACCGCACCTGGGGCGCGCCATACGATCCACACGCCTTCCTGAGTTCAATGCGCGTACCGTCGCACGCTGACTTCCAGGCACAGCAAGGTTTAGCCGACAAGCCGCTGATTGATAAAGAGATCGGCGAAGTGCTGGCGACCCATGACGAAACGCAACGTCAGGCGCTGTATCGCGACATTCTGACCCGTCTGCATGACGAGGCGGTTTATCTGCCTATCAGTTACATCTCAATGATGGTGGTTTCAAAACCGGAGCTGGGTAACATCCCCTACGCGCCGATCGCCACCGAAATCCCGTTCGAACAGATTAAACCGGTGAAACCTTAATGTTGCGTTATGTATTACGCCGCTTTCTGCTGCTGATCCCGATGGTGCTCGCCGCCTCGGTGATCATTTTTCTGATGCTGCGCCTCGGCACCGGTAACCCGGCGCTCGATTATCTGCGTTTATCTAACCTGCCGCCGACGCCGGAGATGCTGGCCTCTACCCGCACTATGCTGGGGCTGGATCAGCCGCTGTATGTCCAGTACGGCACCTGGTTGTGGAAGGCGCTGCATCTTGACTTTGGTATCTCATTCGCCAGCCAACGCCCGGTGCTGGACGATATGCTGAATTTCCTGCCCGCCACGCTGGAACTGGCAGGTGCGGCGCTGGTATTAATTCTGCTCACTTCCGTGCCGCTCGGTATCTGGGCGGCGCGCCACCGCGATCGCTTGCCCGATTTCGCCGTCCGTTTCATCGCGTTTCTCGGCGTGTCGATGCCTAACTTCTGGCTGGCGTTTTTACTGGTGATGGCGTTTTCGGTGTATCTGCAATGGCTACCCGCGATGGGCTACGGCGGCTGGCAGCACATCATTTTGCCAGCGGTATCCATCGCCTTTATGTCGCTGGCGATTAACGCGCGTTTGCTGCGCGCCAGTATGCTGGACGTCGCCGGTCAGCGTCATGTGACCTGGGCGCGGCTGCGCGGCCTGAATGACAAACAGACCGAACGCCGCCATATTCTGCGCAATGCCTCGCTGCCGATGATCACTGCCGTGGGGATGCACATTGGCGAACTGATTGGCGGGACGATGATTATCGAAAACATCTTTGCCTGGCCGGGCGTCGGGCGCTATGCGGTGTCGGCGATTTTTAACCGTGACTATCCGGTGATCCAGTGCTTTACGCTGATGATGGTGGTGGTTTTTGTGGTCTGTAATTTGATTGTTGATTTGCTCAACGCTGCGCTGGACCCGCGCATTCGTCGTCATGAAGGAGCGCACGCGTGAACTTTTTCCTCTCTTCCCGCTGGTCGGTACGCCTGGCACTGATCATTATCGCCCTGCTGGCGCTGATTGCGCTCACCAGCCAGTGGTGGCTGCCGTATGACCCACAGGCTATTGATTTGCCGTCGCGCCTGCTCTCGCCGGATGCGCAGCACTGGCTGGGCACCGATCATTTAGGGCGCGATATTTTCTCGCGGCTGATGGCAGCGACCCGCGTGTCGCTCGGCTCGGTAATGGCCTGCCTGCTGTTGGTGCTGACATTAGGGCTGATTATTGGCGGCAGCGCCGGACTGATTGGCGGGCGCGTTGATCAGGCCACCATGCGCGTCGCGGATATGTTTATGACCTTCCCGACCTCGATTCTGTCGTTCTTTATGGTCGGCGTGCTTGGCACCGGGTTGACCAACGTGATTATCGCTATCGCCCTTTCGCACTGGGCATGGTACGCGCGCATGGTGCGCAGTCTGGTGATTTCACTGCGCCAGCGCGAGTTTGTGCTGGCATCACGGCTTTCTGGCGCGGGCCATGTGCGGGTGTTTGTTGATCATCTGGCAGGTGCGGTGATCCCCTCGCTGCTGGTGCTGGCGACGCTGGATATCGGTCATATGATGCTACACGTCGCGGGGATGTCCTTCCTCGGCCTCGGCGTGACCGCACCGACCGCCGAATGGGGCGTGATGATTAACGACGCGCGTCAGTATATCTGGACCCAGCCGCTGCAAATGTTCTGGCCGGGGCTGGCGCTGTTTATCAGCGTGATGGCCTTTAACCTGGTGGGTGACGCACTGCGCGATCATCTGGACCCTCATCTGGTGACGGAGCACGCACACTAATGCCACAACAGATTGAACTCCGTAATATCGCGCTACAGGCCGCGCAGCCGCTGGTGCACGGCGTATCGTTAACCCTGCAACGCGGGCGTGTGCTGGCGTTAGTCGGCGGTAGTGGCAGCGGGAAGTCGCTGACCTGCGCCGCGACGCTGGGCATTCTGCCTGCTGGCGTTCGCCAGACGGCGGGGGAAATTTTGGCCGATGGAAAACCGGTTTCTCCCTGCGCCCTGCGCGGCATCAAAATTGCCACCATCATGCAGAACCCGCGCAGTGCCTTTAATCCGCTGCACACCATGCACACTCACGCGCGTGAAACCTGCCTGGCGCTGGGGAAACCCGCCGATGACGCTACGCTTACCGCTGCCATAGAAGCGGTGGGGCTGGAAAACGCCGCACGCGTGCTGAAGCTCTACCCGTTCGAGATGAGCGGCGGCATGTTGCAGCGCATGATGATTGCGATGGCGGTGCTGTGCGAATCACCGTTTATCATCGCCGATGAACCAACCACCGACCTCGACGTAGTAGCACAAGCACGCATCCTCGATCTACTGGAAAGCATTATGCAAAAACAAGCACCGGGAATGCTGCTGGTTACCCATGATATGGGCGTGGTAGCCCGTCTGGCAGACGATGTGGCGGTAATGTCTCACGGTAAGATTGTTGAACAGGGCGATGTAGAAACGCTGTTTAACGCACCGCAACATCCTGTGACGCGCAGCCTGGTTTCCGCGCATCTCGCCCTCTATGGTATGGAGCTGGCATCATGACTTTACTTAACGTCTCCGACCTTTCCCATCACTATGCACACGGTGGATTTAGCGGCAAACATCAACACCAGGCGGTGCTGAATAACGTTTCCCTGGCCCTGAAAAGCGGTGAAACCGTCGCCCTGCTGGGGCGCAGCGGCTGCGGAAAAAGTACCCTCGCGCGGCTGCTGGTAGGGTTAGAGTCGCCCTCACAGGGAAATATTAGCTGGCGCGGCGAACCGTTGGCGAAGCTCAATCGCGCGCAACGTAAAGCGTTCCGCCGTGATATTCAAATGGTGTTTCAGGACTCCATCAGCGCCGTGAATCCGCGCAAAACCGTGCGCGAGATCCTGCGTGAACCGATGCGCCACCTGCTATCGCTGAAAAAAGCCGAACAACTGGCGCGCGCCAGTGAAATGCTGAAGGCGGTCGATCTCGACGACAGCGTGCTCGACAAACGCCCACCGCAGTTAAGCGGCGGCCAGCTCCAGCGCGTCTGCCTGGCTCGCGCACTGGCGGTCGAACCGAAACTGCTGATTCTGGATGAAGCCGTTTCTAACCTTGACCTCGTATTACAGGCGGGCGTCATTCGTCTGCTGAAAAAGCTGCAACAGCAATTTGGCACCGCCTGCCTGTTCATCACCCACGACTTACGTCTGGTGGAACGTTTTTGCCAGCGAGTGATGGTCATGGACAACGGGCAAATTGTCGAAACGCAAACGGTGGGAGACAAATTAACCTTTTCCTCTGACGCCGGACGTGTGCTACAAAACGCGGTATTACCCGCATTCCCCGTGCGCCGTCGCGCCACAGAAAAGGTTTAACGCAAATGCAACGAGTCACCATCACGCTTGATGACGATTTACTGGAGACGCTGGATAGCCTGAGCCAGCGTCGTGGTTATAACAACCGTTCCGAAGCGATCCGCGATATTCTGCGTAGCGCCCTGGCCCAGGAGGCCACCCAGCAACACGGTACGCAAGGCTTCGCGGTGCTTTCTTATGTGTATGAACACGAAAAACGCGACTTAGCCAGCCGTATCGTCTCCACACAGCACCATCACCACGATCTCTCGGTCGCCACGCTACATGTGCATATTAATCACGACGACTGTCTGGAAATCGCCGTGCTGAAGGGCGACATGGGCGACGTGCAGCATTTTGCCGATGACGTTATCGCCCAGCGCGGCGTGCGGCACGGGCATTTGCAGTGCTTACCGAAGGAAGATTAACTCCTCCCGACGCGCCGTAATTTTCTGGCGGCGCGGTAAGATCCTGCCAAATATCGACTTCCATCACATTTTTTTGATCACGATTAGGTCCCCCAAAATGTGAGACGCTTCGATCCTCTTTTTCGCCTGTTCACCTACTATACGCTTGAAGTTGTCCATGATTGTCCATGGACAACTGTAAATGTTCAGGTGCGCGCCATGAAATCATTAAGTAAATCGTCCCAAATACCGCTCTATCAACAAGTGGTGGAATGGATAAGAGAAAGTATTTATACCGGGGATCTGGTGGAAGACGATCGCATTCCCTCGGAATACCAGATTATGGATATGCTGGAAGTGAGCCGGGGAACCGTTAAAAAAGCGGTCGCCCAACTGGTGAAAGAAGGCGTGTTGATTCAGGTCCAGGGGAAGGGAACATTTGTTAAAAAAGAGAACGTGGCCTATCCGTTAGGTGAAGGATTATTGTCATTCGCGGAATCGCTGGAAAGCCAGAAAATACATTTTACCACGGAAGTTATTACGTCACGAATTGAACCGGCTAATCGTTATGTGGCAGAGAAATTAAGAATAACGCCCGGTCAGGATATTCTTTACCTTGAGCGTTTACGTTCGATTGGTGATGAAAAGGCGATGCTGATAGAGAACCGTATCAATATTGAGCTATGCCCCGGCATCGTGGAAATCGATTTTAATCAACACAATTTATTTCCAACAATAGAAAGTTTGTCGCAAAGAAAAATTCGTTACTCGGAAAGTCGCTATGCCGCGCGATTAATTGATAATGAACGCGGTCATTTTTTAGATATCAGTGAAGATGCACCCGTTTTGCATCTGGAGCAGTTAGTCTTTTTCTCCCGAGGGTTACCCGTTGAGTTTGGTAACGTCTGGCTAAAAGGGAATAAATATTATCTTGGCACCGTGCTGCAACGGCGGGAAGTGAGTTAAGTACACTTTTTTAAGAGGAATAAAATGCAAGGCATACAGTTTCAGGAAAATTATATTCAACGACTTCCGGCAGGGTTAAGCGTTGAACAGATCATCCGTCAGTTAGCGCAACCGTTGGTTACCGCCGAACTGGTGGTCCCTGATTTTGCCGATCATGTACTGGAACGTGAGGCGACATATCCTACAGGGCTGCCCACTGAACCGCCCTGCGTCGCCATTCCACACACGGATCATAAATATGTCAGACACAATGCAATTGCCGTCGGCATCCTGCCGGAACCAATAGAGTTTGCCGATATGGGCGGCGATCCTGCCCCCGTACCTGTCAGGGTGATTTTTTTGCTCGCCTTAAGCGAAAGTAACAAGCAATTAAATGCCCTGGGCTGGATTATGGAAATGATTCAGGATACGCCCTTTATGCGCGCCCTGCTTACGATGGAAACAACAGAAATACACACAGCAATCTTAAACAAAATGAAAGAACGAGGTGAAATATGAGTCAAACCATTTTATTTGTCTGCGCTACGGGTATTGCCACATCCACGGCAGTAACAGAAAAAGTCATGGAATATTGTAAAGAGCACGGTCTTAACGTTAATTATTCTCAAACCAACGTTGCCTCTTTACCCGGAAATACCGACGGCGTAGCACTGGTTGTTTCAACGACTAAAGTGCCTTATGAACTCGACGTGCCGGTGGTTAACGGTTTGCCAATTATTACTGGTATTGGCGAAGAGAAAGTATTGGCGCAAATTGTTTCTATCCTAAAAAAGTAATTAATAATAATTAATTTCAACCCACTCCATCAGGCGCTAACGCGAGGTGCGCTCTCGCCTGAAAAAGAGGTTTATTATGAACGATATCGCGCATACCCTCTATAATATTGTGCAATATATATTGGGATTTGGCCCGACGGTAATGTTACCGCTGGTATTATTTATTCTTGCTCTCTGTTTTAAAGTAAAACCCGCTAAAGCCTTACGCTCATCATTAACTGTTGGCATTGGCTTTGTCGGCATTTATGCCATTTTTGATATCCTTACCAGTAACGTCGGGCCGGCGGCTCAGGCGATGGTGGAACGTACCGGGATTAATTTACCGGTGGTAGATTTAGGCTGGCCGCCGCTTTCTGCTATTACCTGGGGGTCCCCCATTGCCCCGTTTGTTATTCCTCTGACCATTCTGATTAACGTCGCGATGCTGGCGTTAAATAAAACCCGCACCGTTGACGTAGATATGTGGAACTACTGGCATTTTGCCCTTGCCGGTACGCTGGTTTATTACAGCACCGGCAGCCTGTTCTTTGGTTTGCTGGCAGCGGCGATTGCTGCGGTGGTGGTGCTGAAGCTCGCCGACTGGTCTGCACCACTGGTACAAAAATACTTTGGCCTGGAAGGGATCTCATTGCCGACGCTCTCTTCGGTGGTGTTCTTCCCGGTCGGTCTGCTGGTCGACAAAATCATCGACCATATCCCTGGCCTCAACCGCATTCATATCGACCCGGAAACCGTGCAGAAAAAGTTTGGCATTTTCGGCGAACCGATGATGGTCGGTACCATTCTGGGCATTCTGCTCGGCGTAATTGCCGGATACGATTTCAAAAAAGTCTTGCTTCTTGGCATCAGTATTGGCGGTGTGATGTTCATCCTGCCACGCATGGTTCGCATCCTGATGGAAGGTTTATTACCGCTGTCTGAAGCCATTAAAAAGTATCTCAACGCCAAATACCCTGACCGTGACGATCTTTATATTGGTCTGGATATCGCCGTTGCCGTAGGTAACCCGGCAATTATCTCTACCGCCCTGCTGCTAACGCCAATCTCGGTCTTTATCGCTTTTGTTCTTCCGGGTAATAAAGTCCTGCCGCTTGGCGACCTTGCCAACCTGGCGGTAATGGCGTCGATGATCGCTTTAGCCTGCCGTGGCAATATTTTCCGCACCGTTCTTGCCGCGATCCCGGTGATTATTGCCGACCTGTGGATTGCCACCAAAATCGCGCCGTTTATTACCGGAATGGCGAAAGACGTTAATTTCAAATTTGCCGAAGGTTCCAGCGGCCAGGTTTCCAGTTTCCTTGATGGCGGTAACCCGTTCCGCTTCTGGCTGCTGGAAATCTTCAACGGCAATATCATCGCCATTGGTCTGGTACCGATTATCGCCCTGGTACTGTATGGCATTTTCCGAATGACGCGGAGCACGGTTTATGCCAGATAACAGCGCAACTATCGTTATCGATATTGGCACCACCAATTGCAAAGTCACCTGTTTTTCCTGCCGGGACGCAACGACGTTAGGTGCGTTCAAATTCGCAACGGCAAAACAGATCTCCCCACAGGGGGATGTCGATTTCGATATCGACGCCCTCTGGCAAGAGGTCCGTCAGGCGATAACGCAACTGAACGCCGCTTCGCCGCTGCCGGTCAGGCGGATCAGCATTGCCAGTTTTGGCGAATCAGGCGTGTTCCTTGACGAACACGGCGAGATCCTGACGCCAATGCTGGCATGGTATGACCGTCGCGGTGAAGAGTATCTGGCAACACTTAGCGAGGCAGACAGTGCGGCACTTTATGACATCTGCGGGCTACCGCTACACAGCAATTACTCTGCCTTCAAAATGCGTTGGTTACTGGAGCATTACCCGCTGCGTAATCGCCGCGGCCTGCGCTGGCTACATGCCCCTGAAGTGCTGCTCTGGCGACTGACTGGCGAACAACGTACGGATATCACCTTAGCCAGCCGTACACTGTGTCTGGACGTGCGCAAAGGTGAATGGTCAGCGAAAGCAGCGGCATTGTTACATATCCCCTGTTCGGCATTTGCGCCATTAGTGCAACCAGGTGAACACGCCGGATGGGTCAGCAAGTCGCTCTGCAAGGCGCTTGGGTTCTCGCAACCGGTCAGCGTGACGCTGGCCGGGCATGACCATATGGTGGGCGCGCGGGCATTGCAGATGATGCCGGGCGATATCCTTAACTCGACGGGGACCACGGAAGGGATTCTGCAACTGGATACACAACCGACGCTGGATGAACAGGCCAAACGTGACAAGCTGGCAAACGGCTGTTATTCGCTCGCCAACCAGTTCACCCTGTTTGCTTCTCTGCCCGTGAGCGGTTTCGCTCTGGAGTGGCTGCGTAACACGTTCCGGCTAACTGATGAGGAGATCGCCGCGTCACTCACTCGCGGACATGCGGATTATCTGGCGGGAAACTGGTTGCTCGATGACATTCCCGTCTTTATTCCGCATCTTCGCGGTTCAGGTTCGCCCAATAAAAATCGCCACACCCGCGGATTATTTTATGGGCTTGGTGATACGTTAAATATCGATATGTTAATTGCCAGTATTTCACTGGGATTAACCATGGAATTTGCCAACTGCTTTGCCTGTTTTAATGTGCCTGGCACCAGTACGTTAAAAGTGATTGGTCCGGCGACCCATAATCCTCTTTGGCTGCAATTAAAGGCAGATATTTTACAGCGTCCGGTTGAAGCAATTGCATTTAACGAGGCAGTTTCTGTCGGAGCCTTATTAACCGCAACACCAGATATACCACCGCCGCAAGTCACCATAGCCCAACGTTTGTTACCGAATCGGGCGAGATACCATCAATTACAGCGTTATCAGCACAAATGGAAAACCTGGTATCAGTTGAAATTACAACAAGAAGGCGTGATGCCGTTACATCATCGGGAGGAGCACTATGTTGAGTAAGACCGTGGTGGTCAAAAACAGCACTGGCCTGCATGCACGTCCGGCGGCCTGTCTGGCGAAAGCCGCCAAAAAATATAGCTGTAAAGTGACGCTGCACTACGAAGACAATGATATTAATGCCACCAGTATGATGAATATTATGCGCGCAGGAATAAAAGGCGGAAAAATGGTGGAAATACGCTGCGACGGTGATGATGAAAACGAGGCCATACAGACTCTCACCGCCTTATTTCGCGACCGCTTCGGTGAAGCTGAATAATTAACTGATATTAAAAGATGAGGTTTTCAATATGCCATTAGTTAATGGACGGATACTGCTCGACCGTATTCAGGAAAAACGGGTATTAGCGGGCGCGTTTAATACCACCAATCTGGAGACGACAATTTCAATTTTAAACGCTATTGAGCGTTCGGGATTACCCAACTTCATTCAGATTGCGCCCACCAATGCACAACTGTCGGGATACGATTACATATATGAAATCGTGAAACGTCACGCCGATAAAATGGATGTTCCGGTCAGTCTTCATCTGGATCACGGGAAAACCCAGGAGGATGTTAAACAGGCGGTACGCGCAGGCTTTACCTCGGTCATGATTGACGGCGCCGCATTCTCTTTTGAAGAGAATATTGCTTTCACCCAGGAAGCTGTCGATTTCTGTAAATCTTATGGCGTACCGGTTGAAGCGGAGCTGGGGGCGATTCTCGGCAAAGAAGATGATCACGTCAGCGAAGCTGATTGCAAAACGGAACCGGAAAAGGTGAAGACCTTTGTCGAGCGCACCGATTGCGACATGCTGGCAGTTTCTATTGGCAACGTTCATGGCCTGGACGATATACCGCGGATCGATATCCCCCTGCTCAAGCGCATTGCCGAAGTCTGCCCGGTGCCGCTGGTTATTCACGGCGGCTCCGGTATCGCCCCGGAAATATTACGCAGCTTTGTTAATTACCGCGTCGCTAAAGTAAATATCGCCAGTGATCTGCGCAAAGCATTTATTACCGCCGTCGGCAAAGCGTATGTGAATAATCACAACGAGGCGAATCTGGCACGAGTGATGACATCAGCAAAAAACGCCGTCGAGGAAGATGTGTATAGCAAAATCCTGATGATGAATGCGGGGCATCGATTGGTGAAGTAAATCCTCGCCGGATGCGGCGTAAACGCCTTATCCGGCCTACAAAACCACTAAGATTCAATAAATTACACCGACGCGTAGGCCCGATAAGCTTGCGCATCGGGCAACTGTATTTACGCCATTGTCCCAATCGTCTTCCTGAATCGCAGCAGCGCAATGGTAAAAAACGCGCCGCCAATCGCTATCAGCGTCAGGAACTGCAGCCAGACGATTTCGAATCCGGCACCACGGTAGAGAATAGCTTGCGCGAGGCTGACAAAGTGTGTCGTCGGCATGGTCAGCATAATGTCCTGCACCATCTGCGGCATACTTTCGCGCGGCGTGGAACCACCGGAAAACATTTGCAGCGGCAGCAGCACCAGAATCACCAGCAGCCCCAGTTGCGGCATTGAACGCGCTATCGTCCCCATAAAAATGCCGATTGACGTGGTGGCAAACAGACTGAGCGCCACGCCCAGCATAAACAGCGGGATCGAGCCTTCTATCGGTACGCCCAGCACGCCTTTCACCATCAGCACCAGCGATAATCCCGATACCACCAGCACCACCAGCCCCATCGACCAGACCTTTGCCATCATGATCTCAAACGGCGTTATCGGCATCACCAGTAAGTGTTCCACCGTGCCGTGTTCACGCTCGCGGATCAGCGCCGATCCGGTCAATACAATCGCCAGCATGGTAATGTTGTTGATGATCGCCATCACCCCGCCAAACCACGCGGGATCAAGGTTCGGGTTAAAGCGCATCCGTGTTTCCAGCGATACCAACGGTTCGCTGTTATCACGGTAGCGCGCGACAAAGCTGTTCACTTCACCGTTGATAATATTCTGGATATACCCATTGCCGGTAAATGCCTGGCTCATGCGCGTGGCATCAACGTTCACCTGAATATCCGGCTGGCGTCCGGCGAGGACATCACGCTGAAAATCAGGCGGAATATTTATCGCGAAGGTATAACGTCCGGCGTCCAGCCCGGCATCCATCTCATCGGCGGTGATCATCTCCGGTGGCAAAAACCACGGGCGATAGAAGCTGTTAACGATCCGGTTCGATAACTGCGATTGATCCATATCGGCAATGGCGATCGGCGCGAGGTTCAACGATCCTGGCGTAACGGTCGCTGACGAATACACCGACACCGTAAACGAGAAGACAATCAGCGTCAGCATCGCTTTATCACCGAGCAGACTGCGCAACTCTTTGATACCCAGATTAAAAATATTACGTAAATGGCGCATCATCCCTCCTGTTTTTTCAGCAGCAGGATGCTTAAGCCCATCACCAGCGGTATGGCTATCAGCAACGGGATAAAAAGTTGCCACAAATCAGTCAGATCCAGCGCTTTCGAGAACGTTCCGCGGGCGATAGTCAGAAAATGACTGGTCGGGTAAACCTCGCCGATCCAACGTCCTGGTCCTTCCAGCGAAGCGACCGGATCGATCATCCCGGAAAACTGTGTCGCCGGGATCAACGTGATAATCGCCGTACCGAAAATGGCGGCAATCTGGCTTTTCATAAAGGTGGAGATCAGCAGCCCCATTCCGGTGGCGATGATGATATACAGCAGCGCCGCCAGGGTGAGCATCAGGAAACTACCTTTATGCGGCACACCAAACACAAACACCGACAAGGCGCAGAGCAGGAAAAAGTTCAGCATCCCCAGCGCAATGTACGGTAGCTGTTTGCCGAGTAAAAATTCGCTGCGGGTGGTGGGGGTCACGTAAAGGTTGATAATCGACCCCAGCTCTTTTTCCCGTACCACGCTAAGGGCGCTTAACATCGACGGAATCATCATCAGCAGAAGCGGAATCACCGCCGGAACAATCGCTGGCAGGCTTTTGACATCCGGGTTGTAGCGATAGCGCGTCTCAATATTCATCAGCCCGCTTTGGCTGGCGGGCGTCGATTGTCGGCTCGCTACATCCTGTAACCAGCTCTGGTGCATAGCCTGCACGTAGCCTTTTACCGTTTCGGCGCGGCTCGGCATCGCACCGTCGATCCAGACACCGAGTTCCACGGGCGTACCACGCGCGATATCGCGGCCGAAATTGGGTGGGATCTCAATCGCCACGGTGATATCGCCCGCACGCATCCGGCGATCAAGCTCGTCATAACTGGTGAGCGGCGATTGTTCGATAAAGTAACGGGAACCGGAGAGATTGAGCGTCCACGCCTGACTGCTGACGGTCTGGTCGCGGTCAAGCACCGCAAAGCGCAGGTTTTCCACATCCATACTGATGCCGTAACCCATTATCAGCATCAGGATCACCGTTCCCATCAGCGCCAGCGTCGAACGTACCGGATCGCGGCGCAGTTCCAGTGCTTCGCGGCGACTATAGCTAAACAGACGGCGCAGGCTAAATCCCTGCCGCGGCGCGTGGGTGGCATCGTGTACCACAGGCGGTGCTTCGGCTTCGTTGCTCTGCCCTGCCGCCTCCTGCAAACAGGCGATAAATGCCTCTTCCAGACTGGCAGCTCCGCGTTTCTCAACCAGCTCCTGCGGTGTACCGCTGGCGAGCACTTTTCCGGCGTGCATCAGTGAGATACGGTCGCAGCGTTCCGCTTCGTTCATAAAGTGGGTGGAGATGAAAATGGTCACTTTGTCCTGACGCGACAAATCCACCATCAACTGCCAGAACATATCTCTCGCCACTGGATCGACGCCAGAAGTAGGCTCATCGAGGATTAACATCTCCGGGCGATGAATCACCGCCACCGCCAGCGAAAGCCGCTGGCGAATGCCGAGCGGCAGCGATTCAGGCAATACATCTTCAACGTCGTTGAGCTTAAAACGCTCGCTCATTTCAGCCACTCGCGCGGGAATTTCCGCTTCCGGGATGTGAAATAAACGGGCATGTAACTCAAGGTTTTGCCGCACGGTGAGCTCGTTATAGAGCGAAAACGCCTGCGACATATAGCCCACCCGACGGCGAGTATCGATATCTTTTGGATCAACCGGTTGCCCGAACAGCCACGCCTCACCTTCGCTGGCGGGCAGCAATCCGGTAAGCATTTTCATGGTGGTGGATTTACCGCAGCCGTTCGAACCGAGGAAACCAAAAATCTCCCCGCGTGGAATGCGAAAATTGACGTGATCAACGGCAACGAAGGAACCAAAACGCATGGTCAGATCGCGCGCTTCGATGGCAATCTCTGCGTTTTCCGGTTGATATGGTGGGATCACTACCGCCTGATGCGCCTGGCGTTGCGCTTGCGGTAACAGATTTATAAACGCCTCTTCCAGCGTCGCACTTTGCGTTTGCTGCCGCAGTTCTTCGGCGCTACCGGTCGCCAGCACTTCTCCGGCATTCATCGCTACCAGCCAGTCGAAGCGTTCCGCTTCTTCCATATAGGCGGTGGCGACCAGCACACTCATGTTGCTTTGTCGCTGGCGAATGCTGTCGATCAGCTCCCAGAACTGGGCGCGGGAGAGCGGGTCTACCCCCGTTGTTGGCTCATCAAGAATCAACAATTCCGGGTCGTGGATTAACGCACAGCACAACCCAAGTTTTTGCTTCATCCCGCCGGAGAGTTTCCCGGCCGGGCGATCGCGAAACGGTGCTAACCCGGTGCTGGTCAGCAGCTCATTAATTCGAACTTCCCGCTCCGCTTTGTCGTGACCGAACAGGCGGGCGAAAAAATCGACGTTTTCATACACCGACAAGGTGTGGTAGAGATTTTTGCCCAGCCCTTGCGGCATCCAGGCAATACGCGGACAGACGTCGCGGCGATGCTTTGGGTCACGCATATCGCCCCCCAGCACCATCACATTACCTTGCTCAATGACGCGGGCGCCAGAAATCAACGACAACAAACTCGACTTCCCGACGCCGTCCGGGCCAATCAGCCCGACCATGCGGCGGGCCGGAATATCAAGGGTAATATTGTCCAGCGCAACGTTTTTTCCATAATGCAGGCTCCCCCCCGCCAGTTGCGCGACTGGCGGAGCGGAAGCCCGTTCCAGATACGTCATTGCGGCAACCTCACTGCCAGGTCTTCAGGCCACGGAAGTTGTTCGTTCACCCGTACCCACGCCACGCCCGGCAAGCCCGTTTTGACATATTCCAGGTGTTGCTGAAGTAATTCCGGTGGAATACGCGCTTTAACGCGAAACATCAGTTTCAGCCGTTCATCGCTGGTTTCAACGGTTTTTGGCGTGAACTGGGCAACGCTGGCGACAAAACTGATGGTCGCAGGAATACGCAGATCTGGCGCGGCATCGAGGATCAGCCGGGCTTCGCCGCCCAGTTTCAGCGTGCCCGCCTGTTCGGTTGGCAGGAAGAAGGTCATATAGACGTCGCTGAGATCGACCATATTCAGCACCCGACCGCCTGCCGCCAGCACTTCGCCTGGCTCGGCAACCCGATACTGCACGCGTCCGTCACGCGGGGCTTTCAGTTCGCTGTCATCGATATCTGCGACAATGCGCCGTTCAGTGGCTTGCGCGGCTTCGACGCGCGTTTGCGCCTGAATGATATTGGTACGTGCCGCTTCTATCGCCGCTTTAGAGGCCGAAACCTGAGCTTTTGCCGATTCCAGCGCAGCACGAGCACTTTCGGCAGCGGCGCGATCGTCATCCAGTTGTTGCGCAGAAATCGCCCCTCGTTGGGCCAGCGAGCGAGAACGCGTATGACGTTTGGCTACGGAGTCCAGTTCGGCCTGGCGTTGATTCACCAGCGACTGTGCGGCACGGGTTTCGCTTTGCCGTTGCTCCAGCAAAGCCTGCGCGGCGGCGACGGCGCTTTGGGCTTCTTTGATTTGCGCGATGGCTTCCAGTCGCTGCTCCTGCAACACGCGGGTATCCATCTTCGCCAGCACTTCACCTTCGCGAACAAACTGACCTTCTTTCACCAGAATGGTGTCGATACGCCCGGCAATTTTGCTGGCGACATCCACTTCCGTTGCTTCAATGCGTCCATTACTGACAGCAAAGCCTTCCGGCACACCTGCCGGACGCAACAGCCACCACGCCACAACGGCAGCCACCGCCAGTAACCCGACAACCCACCACGCCAGATGGCGCTTACTCTTATCCATAATTGACCCGCCATAATCCCTGTAAGCAAACGACGCGTGTCACAGCAGCCGCCGAACAACGTTCAGCGAATTCTTCCATCTGGGATAAGTAGGAAACGGCAGATACGACCAGGGCGCAGAAAAATGAACGCCAACGAGGAAGGCTTAGTGAAAACGGGTAGTAATGTTGTCATCATCAGCATTCCTGGCCGTAAATGAAACACGCATACTCATAAGTAATATCAATGCAAAACTGGCTGACAACACCGTATCAATCCTGCTGGATGTAAGCGTTTAGCGTCTCCGGGAGGCAGAACAGACCATGTTCTTTTACGTTTTATCAACAGTCTCAATCAAATAGTAACACTATTATTCACGTTGTCTATGATTCATAGCCACAACATTGTACTCTTTCTAAAATCAGGCAGGGGCTTAGCTTTGTTTTTCTCGTGCTGATAAACCCTCCAGGGCGTAGCTTCCTCAAGCGCTGAATCAAGATTAATTTGGCAATTATGTAAACTGAACAATTTATTGGGGTGTTTATAATCACGCGCATTAAGACCTAAAACAGCCCCTGTTTTTCCTATGAGTTCCTTTCCGCCATTACCATTATGTGCAATGATCTGATTAATAGAAAGAATATTTGAACATTTCAAAATATCCTCACGTCCAGGTCTGTAATTTGTCGAACAAGCAAAATATTGATTAGATGAGAGGTGAGGAAGAGCTCGGCTGCTTTTAAAATCTTTATCATTTATGATGCCATGATATTTCTTATTAATTATTTCTGCTAACTCAATCGGATCACAAGCATCTTTCATTTCACTAATAGCAACGGTTATCGCACCGATAACATAACACTTAAATTTATAATCAAAAATTATCCCATAATGACTGGCCATTATTCTGGTTTTGGCGTCATAAGAACAGATATCATAGTCTTTAATCCCCTCATAAGTATCCTCATTTAGTGGTTCCGTACGAGTCAAACTCAGCATATAATTGCCATTGCAATTCGTTTCATGATTCCCAGCCAATACATGCACATTATTATTGACATTCATGAGGCTTTTTAATAAATCGATGATAAATTTATCGCTATTTATGCTACTGAATCGATCGCCTGTATTGTCACCTAAAAGTATACAGGGCGTTAAGGCATCCTTATTGAAAAACAAACATGGTTGAAGATTTTCTAAAACGGCATCTCGTTGGGTTAATATGTCAATCATTGTATTTAAATCGCTTTTATCTGCCCCAGTGGTATTCCCACCAGGCAATGCTTTGAGTGCTTTATCTTCCAGCTCAAGCAACTGCTTCAGATAACATTCACCGTCAGCAGTAATTCCCAGATGTCCTGTCGAAAACATCGCGTAGAGCACTGCCCCCACAAAACCATCGGTATCACCAAAGTAGGCAGGTCTGGCACTTGTTAGATCAACAGGTGAACAGTTTGAGAAATAGGCTCTATTCGAAAATTTAGGTTTTATTGTCGTTTCGAATTTTATATCAGATACATTGCATGGCAAAACCCTCCAATCCCAAATTTGTTTATACGGTCCAGTATTTTCAATATCATTACTATTATCAACCACAGCTAACTTATTGAGAAAATTAATTATATCAAGACAGCTAAGTCCGATATTATCAAGTGAGCAACCATAATTATGGTTATTGCATTTTATGACGAACTGATAAACATTACTAATGCGTCGAATGGAGATAGAGAGTTCCTGCAACATATTGTATTTCTCAGATTTATACGTCTGCATAGAAAATGAAATAACGAAATCCTCAATAGAACGTTGAAAATATTCAATTTCCCAGTCTTCTATTTTCTTTGTCACTTCACCAAGATGTGTTCCGACATGATTAGAACCATAGTCCTTCATATTATCTGCCACACATTGAAACAAATCGTTAGTAAAATTGGTAACATGAACAAGAAAAGTATTATTTACTGGGGATGTAATTGTATTGCAACTACGACCTGCTACTGATTCAGTTTTCATCGTTTTCCTCATATTAATCTAATAATCATTCAATGTGAGTGATACATCATTAACAACATTTTATCTTATGCCATTAAAATCATGCTTGATGGGAGAAGTTTTATATTTTACGAAAATCATCCAGACTTAATTCATAATATGAATTTTCTTATATGGTTAAAGGATTCTTTCCTAAGAACTATCGTAGTGCCAACGAGCACACCTCAGTGCAATCGATTAAGCTGACACCTGAATTATTGACAAAATATAAAAATAAATTAATAACTAACTTACAGCCCGACAATAATAAACCGGGAGTGTCCTGTAAAAGATCGCATAAATTTTAGCATGCATATGAATGCAGTTCTTTTAGTGCATTATGAACATTGATAACAACTCATCCCCATATTGATGCTGCTGGAACCTTCCATACACTTTCTGGAATTCAGCCCCATGGACTCTGTATCCTCAATCTGATCCTTATTGACGCCTATACCATTATGACCAAATTTCTGCTTACAACGGAGTACAGATGCGCAGTTGGTGATGTTTTCTATTTCAGGCCTGACATTAACAGTGTTACTAAAATAAAAAGAAAACTTATGCTGAATACGTAACACATTATTTCTACATTCATGGAAGGTTTCATTATTCATAATTTCCTGATGTTTTTTATTAAATATATCTGACAACTCCGCAGGATCATTTCGATTAACCATCTCAGTAAAATCAACAACCAACGCACCAAAATAATAACATTCATTATTATCACTTCGTGTTATTCCATGATGACTTGTTAATACTCTGCTTACCGGATCAAAATGGCAAACATCAAGAGTTTTAACTAAACTATACGTATCACCGGCAGAGATTATACAACTTTCTTTTCGTGCATTATAGTTTCCGTTAACGGTGGTGTCATGATTTCCTGCCAGAACAATAATATTTTTATTTATCCGTTCATATTGATTATCTTTCACATCTCTCATAGCACTTAGTAAAGTAAGAATATATTGGTCACCAAAAATGGTACTACACCTGTCGCCGGTATGATCGCCAAGGAAGATACAAGGAGTAATAGCATCACTTTTTAGAAAAATATATTGATGTAGATTATTTAGAATTGCATCTCTCACATCTAAAAATTTATAATGAGAAACCATACTGTTATTATTGCATGAGCGTAAAGCATATTCTTCCTGAAGTAATAACTCCTTTAATAAACCCCACCCTCTTTCCTGAATGCCTATATGCCCCGAAACAAGCAATGCATAAAGTACAGCACCAACACATCCATCTGTATCTCCAAAATAAGCAGTATTGGCACTTTTCCGATTGATTGCCCCACACTGCGTAAAGTATTTTCTCCATGAGAAAGCAGATGCAATGGCACTATCAAAATCCCGGTCAGTAAGTGGATCTGTAGAAACAGTCCAACTCCAGTCCGGTTTAAAATTACCGCTAAGAAGAGTGAAAAAGTTTTGAATATTGATAAAAGGCTCTTTCATTTTGTAAATTATTTCTGTGTTATCCACAGAAATATTTAAAAGATAAAAATTCCCCTTACTCTTTATCTTGAATGTAATTGGAGGCATTGTTTTTAATACATTACGATTATCTGGCGAAATCGTAAAAATAAACTTATCATTAATCATTTGCCTAAAGTTATTATATTCCTGAAGATCTACTGTTGGCTCACTACTATAAAACCATGCTTTAACTGTATTATGGTAGGCATCATGTCCGTTCCAACCACCATTTTGCAGGAAATAGAGTATATGCAGACCTAAATCTCCACCCATATCAAATATATTATCCAACATTTTAATTTCAACGGTCGTTGAAATTTTTTCCTTACCCACATTTTCATTGCATTGATCATAATTCACTTTTTTCGATTTGCTGTGCTTATCTTCATGATTTGAATTTATCGTCCTTGATATCATTTTAAATACTTTCATAAATGGCCTGTTACATATTTAATTTGTCAGTAATAAAATTAACTTACATGTATTCACCAGGCACATGTAAGCCACTATAAAATAGTAATATTGACTGTTCTGGAGCACAGAGACTATCCGGTCTTTTACCAAATAATGAAAAATAATACATTCATTATTTTAATATTTTATACAGGATTATAGTTTGTTTTTGCAGGTCAGGTTTGGCAACCACGGCTATGTATATATAAATAATACGAGACAATAACATTATCGCGGAGAAACAATACAGATATATTAAACTATGCTGTGTAAAATCATTCGATATTTTCTATAATCGAAAAAATTCTCGCCTTAATAATTACGATAAGGAAGTAAAATTAACCAATTAAGTAAGTCAATTTAGCTTACTTTATTCTCTTACGAGTTCTGATTGGTTTGATCCGCAAACGATACGTTTTAGGGAAATGGGATAATATTCAAATATAATCTAAAAGAAGATAGGGGATGTATTAAATTATCGCCTGACAATTTTTGTCAGGCGATTAAGAACAATCAAAATATCACCGATAGTAAAGAATACAGTAAGATCGATATTCAGTCTGTTCTGCTATATGATGCTTGTATTTATCTGTATATCTAATATATTTTTCATCAGAAATAATACTTCAGACCAGCTGTAGTCATAAAGTTGTAATTTTCTATACCTGCACCATTTTTTGAATGTTCGGATATATTTAAATCTCTGGCATAAAGAGATGTATCTCCTTTCTTATTTGTAATGCGACTCCATATCCCCTCAACATAAAGTTTTGCCTCAGGAGTAATATAGTAACCAGTATTTAATGATACAGAATAAGAGTTCTGTCTGTTTACATTACTACGATATGTAATCCTTTTTTCTGGATTGTAATGCTCATCATTATCTGATGCTTTTACCCAGCAACTATATTTAAATTCACCTGCAAACTCAAAATCATCATATCTGTAACTTCCTGTCAAACCAATATAAGGCATTTTGAATCGTTGTTTGTAACCTATAGCTCTTTCCCCATCAGGGAATGATCCGATTTCATCCCGGAACCCCCCCTCTTCACTACTATAGATATAAGAGCCCCCTTTTGCTGTAAAGCTGTAGCGGCTTTCCTGATAACCGACCATAACCCCTACCCGGTAACCAGGTTGATTCAGTAGCCAACCTTTAATATTCAGGTCAAATTCATTAGCAAAATTAAGACGGGTATCTGGATGTTTACTCTCATCAGTCCAGGTGCTTGGTTTAGTGGCATCCAGCCAGTCTCTATCTACCATATTGCTTCCCCGATGGGCTAAAGTGGTCCAGCCCGATGCTCCAACTGATACTCTCGGTAGCAAATCCCAGTTAAGGCCCCCCTTGATAATAGCTGCATTATTATACTTCCAGTTTAACTGACTGGCTTTTCGTCCCCCTTCTTCCGAGAGGTAAACACGTTCTTTTGTTTGACCACTTAATGTTCCAAGGCTGATGTTTGCACTGATTTTTTCAGGTGTAAAAGAAAGTCCATGCTCAGAAGCCTGCGTGCTAAACACTACAGAAGCAGAAAGTGTAACAGCGAGAATCTTTAACCTCATAAATAAACAACTCCGTTCAGTCCGATTAATTATCGGATAAATATTTTTATTTATTGCCAGATATCAACCATATTGTGATTTATCTCAATGACATAGACACAAAAATTTCACGCTCCAAAATAAACAAGGAAATGATGTATGTTACAGATTCATATAAATTCGATATCTGTCTTCGTTTTTGCTTGAGTTTCATTTACAGAATGAGATAATAGCATTGTTATAATTTTCTTCCCGACAGCCATAAAAAACAATGAACTAAATAATGCATTAAATATTATATCTATAAGTTTTGATGATTTATTATGTTGTCACAAAATCTCTTCTTTATATAAAAATAGTCTATATTGATTCCAGTTGATACAATATTCTATATTGTGAAGACAGTAGTTTAGGATCCGCCGGGATTTTATATGTAATAGAACCTGACTGTGCTGTTCCAAGTTCAATACGTTCTCCTGGCGTAATCTGATATGAAGATCCTTGTGATTGAATTATAAGAGGGCCATCGCCATCAACAGTTAGACTTAAAATGCCTGTACCTGATATTATATGCTGGATAGGTTCTGTAACACAGTCCACACCTTGAATACATTGAAGATTAAGTATATTTTTAGATAAAGTAATAGATGCAGGTTGATTAAAAGAAATTGTACCGTCAACTAAGCAGGAAATATCCTTACTTATAGAGTTAGATTGATTCTCTCCAGTGTATTTTACTGAATGTTTTATCAAACCATATATTTTTATCTCACCAGCGTAAGATGTTTGTTTTCCAAGATCCAGTGTACATTCAGCTGCTGTCTCATAATAACCACTGGTCTCTGACCATGGTGAAACATCTAAAAGTAGCTTTCCTTCTGAATCAATATAAGGACGCCTATCTGCCACTATAGTTCCTGTATCCTTACTCTTGACACGATAAATCAGCTGTAAAGTAGCCTCGATGTCATAATTTAATACTTTGTTTGTTAATGGATCAGTTAATGTCAATTGTCCTGATGCAGAAGGAGTGGCAGTTACATTACTGGATTCTACAGAAGCAAAAACGTGATCAGAATGTAAAGTAAGATAGTAACTATCTTCTGTTGATTTATATATTGTTGTATTGTTACCCTCACCAACATTAACAGTCATATTAAGCCCAGCGATTCCCGAAAAGGAAATAGACAATAACGCAACAAATAAAATTAATTTCATTTTTAACATATCATCTTAAATACTAAACATAGTTTACTGATGTGCGTCAATTTTTCATCAACTGTATAATATATTGATTGTTTTTTTACTTCAACCACCAATCGATAAATTCATTACCACATAAAGCACGAGAAAAATAATACCCCTGCATATATGAAATACCTTTCCCATATAAATAAAAAGCATCTCTTTCATTTTCAACCCCCTCGGCAATAACACGCATATCCAACTTATCTGCCAAAGAAGAGATGCTATCTATGATATATTTAGATATATTGTCATCATGAATATGATGAACAAACGTTTTATCTATTTTAATAATATCTACGGGAATGCAGCGTAAATAGTCATAGCCATTATAGCCCATACCAAAATCATCCAAAGCTATATGCACACCTAACTTTTTGATTCTATTTAAAAGAGAAAGTGTTTTATCTGTAACTAACAAAGGATATTGTTCAGTCAATTCAACAACCAGTTTTATATTTTCATCTTCGAAATGACGAATAAACTTTGAACATGCGTCCTCAAATTGAACATCCAATATGCAAGAAGGTGTTACATTTATAGATATATAAAAGTCCGATGGTAATTTACTCTTCACGGCTCCGAGAATACTTGCGGTTTTTTCCATCATTATCTCAGTTAACTGGAAGATGATACCATGATCTACTGCCTCTGCAATTAATTGCTCTGTACTTGTAATTCCTGGCACAGGTCTGTCCCAGCGAATTAGCGTTTCACAACCTACGCAGGTTCTCTCCTCCATGCAAACTATTGGCTAAAAATATGGCACAAAAACATCATCGGCGATTGCCTTTTTGATAATATTTGTCATTGTCATATCAAATTATTAGTAAATTACAAGGACACAATATTGAAAAGAGAAATTACATATAATGTAAAATTTTTCCCTGCGAACTTATGAAGCAGTCCGTATTAGCATGGTGTCATTCTATAGAAAAATGTCAAAACCCTCTCCTCATGCAATAAGAAAAAATCCGGCCTTATATAATCAAGTTCATTACAAACTTGATAAAACAGTTATGAATACACAATCTCAAAACGAAGTATTGCAGAGGCTACTCCAAATGTATCATTGTTATGAACTTCAGTAACAGGAGTTATAATACATTTCCGAGCTTCTGTTGTTTCAACAGTATCGGAACAAAAAGAATCTCGCCCATTAATTTTTATAATATTGGCATCATTATTCCCGCCCATAAAATATAGAAGAGAACCATTACTATTACCATTTACAATCAATTGTAACTTATCTCCGGACGCCTCAAGCTTTCCTCTAATTACCGATGCGGTAAGCGCTGTTCTGACAGGAGTGTTAGTGCAATTCCATTCTATGGATAAGGACGCGTGTTCCTTTCTACCGGGCGTTAACGTACCCAAATCATAAAAAGAAGGTACGGAAATATCACATCCAGGATTAATAAAAGTGGCATTAATGGTCAACATGGCCGTGGCCAATGTTGCTGACTTAGCCATCCCACATACAAACATTAGAAAAAACGTAATAGTCAGGAGTTTACTGAAGTTCATAACTCTGAACCCCTCCCCAGTCATTTACGGCATCCACACTGATTCTTCCACTCACTTTTTTACCCAGATTCACGTCACTGAACGGCTTAAGCTGTGCAACAGCTTTCATCACCTTATCGCTGAGGACTATATCCTTACCGTCATGCTTCACGTTAACAATAGCCATGTAGTATGGCGTTGGGTTCTTCAACCAGGTCTCGCTGCCACGCTGTTCTAGTTCTAGCTGTTTTTCTGCATTCTTACGACCATCCTTAACGGATGCCGGGCGGTAAATCAGCTTCACGCGGGTATTCATGGCAATGGCCAGAACGCTACCTTCGCCATACTTCACTTCCGGTTTTGGTGGCACTTCCTGGACGTTTAACCAGAACAAAGACTCACGGTCCTTCGGCAGATTCGTATCCGTATTCATGATGCGGATAATCTGTTTCTGTTTGGGTGACACCTTAAAGAACGGTGGTTGTGGCACCATATAAACCCCATCGCTCTGGTTAGTGTTGTCAATCCAGACCTGGCCACCGTAGGTTTTCTCTGCATTGTTCGTCACTTCAAAGGAGATATTCTTCTTCCCCTCTTCATAAATGAAACGGGTCCCGTTCAACACAAACGCGGCCATAGACTGGCTGCAGAAAAACAGAGAAAGGAGGAACAACCAGTGCTGCCTTACCAAAATTACTCACAACGAACCTCCTGAACTTTATTCGTGTTGGCCTTCAATCCTGCTATGGAGAAGCGACAGTGTTTTCCGTCTCCCGTATCCACGCTGACAGATGTCGGCTCGGTCAGCATGTTCATCAGCAGAACACCATTGTTTGAAATAAATCCGGCATTTAGCCCCTGTTCCGTTTTCGCGTCACCACCGGTCAGGTAGTTACCTTGCGCATCCTTCACGCGCAGGATATAGCGCAGCACATTCTCGAAGCCGAATTTGCGGTAAACCATCGCCCCTTCCGTCGGAACAACTTTGTAGGACGTGGTTTCGAACTCCATGTTGTCCGGCACGTTATCCATGTTGATGTTGATACTGTTCTCTGTGTATTCAGATAACCACACCACCGTATTCCCTCTGCTGTCCGTCGGCATGGAGCCGTTAACAGAAACCCCTTTAACACCCGGAATACTAATAATCCCCACCGTGCCAGACGATTCTTTGGTAAAGAGTGGCCCGGTTTCTGCTGTACCCAGCACCGAACCTGAAACACTGCCTGAGAAGCTGGTCTGACTGTTTCCGTGCTTGCTGTAGGAACGTGACACCCCCATATTGGTCTGAATGGCATCAAAGGCATAACTGGCCGATACCGATGCGCCACGGTTTCCTTTCGAAACAGCATTTGCACTCAGGCTGTAATTAAAGCGGTCAGTCGGCATGGCAGACACACTGCTGTTGAACGTCGTACCACTGGTACGGGTATAGCCCATACTGTTACTGCTGTAATGGCGGGTCCCTTTCAGGTCAAACGGCACGCTCAGACTCAGTGAAACGGAATAATCCGCTTTATCCGACCAGACATACTTCGAATGAGAACCGTTCAGAAAGACCGAAACACCATCAAAGGACGTACTCAGCGAGAACGTACTGCCAGTGTCATGCCCCTCACGAATCCAGTAATCCTGCCGCCAGTAAGAGCCACTCAGATATGTGCCGTCAAAACGGTGCGACAGGCGTGCCTCATAGCGGGATTTCTGGTTACCACCACGCCAGCGCCAGATATCCTTCGGATTAAAATCAACAAACTCCACATACCCTTTACTCTGGTAACGGTATGTCAATAACTGCAGGTCAGTTCTGGCAGAGAAACTTTTGGCATATTTGGCACTGAAGCTTTCCCCAGTTTTCACCTCGCCGTCGTTATAACTGGCCTTTGATACGTTCGCACTGAGCGATAATGCCCCCAATCCGCCCAGCATCTGGGTGACACCCAAGCCACCAGCCTGATAGTCATCGTTCAGAATGAATGCCGAATTCAGCGTTGTTGTGGAAAAACCGTAGTCCAGACTACCCAGCCAGAACAATCCGGTGTCAGAATGAAACGCCTTATCCAGTTCATTACTGTTGTTCTTCTTACCTACCGCCAGGTTGTACTGATACTCACCCGGACGTAGCAGAGTTGGCAGCGTGGTCACTGGATAGACCTGCTCGGTTTTGTTGCCGCTTTCATCTTCAATGATCACCACCAGGTCACCGTTCCCCATCGGACGCAGATCATCCAGACGGTAAGGTCCCGCCGGTATCATTTTCGAATACACCGTATAGCCGTTCTGTTTCACAGTGATACGTGAAGAAGTTGAGGCGATGCCGGAAATGTCCGGCGCATACCCTCTGGATTCCCATGGGCGCATATTACTGTTGGAACGAAGCGATGCTCCGTAGAAATTAAAGTCAGAAAATAGCTCTGTACGGGTCTGTGACTTCCCCAGCAACAGATCCCCCTGCACCTGACTGATGGCGGTAGACAAGGTCAAGTCACTGGAGGTGAATTCCGTTTTATCATGGTTATGGGACACGTTCATATTGCTGGATAATACCCAGCGCCCCAGGTTGATGGCTGCATCCAGGTTCCCGAAGGCATTTACATCATTATGAACAGTCTTATTGAAGTTGCCGTAATATTTCAGCCGTCCGCCATTCACACCATAATCCCAACGTGCGGAGTCCGTTTTACTCAACAGATAGGCCTGAGGAATATTAAATTTTAATGTCTGTGAACCGTAATCAAAATCCACCTTCGTGTGGGGATTACGGGCCAGGACATAACACTGCTTTTCCTTGTCCAGGACATCATCATAAGCGTCTTTTTTCATCATTACCCCGACGTTATCCAGCCATTCGGGTGAGAGACAAAGACGGTTATTTTTTTCATCCTCTTCCGTAATAACAAGATTCGCACGTCCAGTCCGCTCATTGTTGACGAGCACATCAACAATGTACTGACCAGCAGGCAGAGTGGTATCTGTCTTCAGAATGGAAGGGATGACACGGGTCCCTTGAATAAAATCCAGGTTTAATTCTGTCGCAACACTAAAATGAGAATATATACTCAGTGCCAACAGAGATAATTTAAAAAGACGATGCTGCTTCATCTCTGAATATATCCACGAACGTAGCAGGGAGCATATACTCCGGAAATGGGGCAGATTATCCGGGAGTAAACTCCCGGATAACGAGTATTAAAAATTACTGGTAAGTAACCGCGTAAGCTGCCGCAGAACGGAAGTCCCCTGGAATGCTGCCTCCCTTCAGTTGAGCTTTGAATTGTAGGCCATCACCGTTCGTTACTTTTTCCGCATCAAAAGTTGCCACATAGTTAGCAGAGGTGATTGCATTATCTGCCTGACCATTTGCAGGTTTCAGAATGACATAAGCGTCTGAAGCCAGACCGCCCTGAGCACCAATACCGTCTGCAGTCAGGTTACCCATCCATGCAACTGATGCTGTATTACCAGAGCTCAACGATGAACATTCATCGCCTGCAGGACTTGTTGCTTTAAACACAAGGTCAATTTCTTTCCCTGTTTCACCTTTTTTCACTGTACCCAGTTGAACGAGATCGGTGACATTGCCATCGACCTCAGGAGTAACATCACAGGTAACCTCAGTTACGTTACCAAAGAACTGAATATCCCCCTGAGAAGCCACCGCAGAACCCCCAAAGAAAGACATTGCAATTGCAGACGCAATCATCAATTTTTTCATTACAAACTCCTTTCTATTATTTTCTACGAATAATGCAATTGTGCATGCATTAAGCAAAAAAATCCGCCCCTGATTATTTCAACAAAATAATCACGAATAATAAGGAACTAATTGATACATCATAGAGTTTACATGTTGTAACCTACTTAATGATGTAGAAAAATAACTTTGTGACACGCCATGATGAATACAAGACTCTTTTCTTGTATATCCCAAAACAAGAAAATCCCTTAATGCATCAATTACTTTTTTACTGTGAATCGATGATATATCTATAAGCAACCAAAAATGGTCATCAGATAAACTTCCGGGCGATAACGTTTCTTTTTTTACTGGAGTGCGATGCAACAAATAATTTTCCATCAATTACACCTTACACACAAACAAATCTGTCATGTCAGATTTTTTCGTGGCGGAATTTAATTAAATGAGTAGAAAAAACAAGAATTTTATCAAACAAAATAAAAATCTAAATTTTCAATAAATTTTCGCACATAACACCAATATAATAAAAAACACAAAACAAAAAACCAAAAACCCCAATAAAAAACAGTAACACAAGCCAATAAAGACAAATAAAAATCAACCAAAACATAGATAAAAATCAATTAACGGTTCATATTTTTCATGAAAAATACAAAAAACAAAAAATACTCATCATATTAAACACCGTAATCATAAGTGCATTATATTTTTATAACAAAATTATTTAGTCGTTATTAGTTATAAATGATAAATAATCAACCATAAAACAAACATGAGTGTATTTTTAACCTAAAATATAAGAATTCCACCCCCCCTCATTTTCGAAGGAAGTAAAAATAAAAACCATCTTTTACAAATCATTACTTACAAATAGCTATATATCCTTTTGATCTGTGCTTATTCCCAATGGGATATACATCGTGCAATTAACAAAACCACAAGTATCCTGCGAAACAGGATGAAAACAAATATAATGCACATTATCTTTTGGTGAATATTTTTTATTTGCGACAGCCGCAATAAAAAAAGAAAATGTAAATAAATAATACTCCTGCCAACTACCAGAAAAATCAGCGTAATAATATTCACCTTTGGGCATTACGTCTGCTTCTTTTTGATATTTATCGAGTATCTCTCCGGCTTTTACAGATACATTTACAATACCTTTTCTACTTTTATCCAGGTCAACATCATTAATGTTCTCAACACAAACCAAAATATCATCTTTCTTTAAACTACATAAATCAACGATTAGCTTCTGAAAGCCACCTTTAATTTTCATATCTTTTCTATAAAAAAATGATTCGTTAATACTATATGATTTTCCATGAAAAAAAATATCTGATATCTTCGCCTTATGAGCATTTTGTATATCAAATTGATAAAGAAGTGAAGGCTGCATAATTGTGACATCCCAATATCCACTATTACGATATTCTGTTGGTGACTTATTACTAAATCTCTTAAAAGTTCTGGCAAAATTCTGACTGCTACTATAGTGAAGTAATGTAGCAATTTCTGTTATAGACAGATGAGTTAACCTTAACAATACCGATGCTCTACTCATTCTTCGCCTAAACAAATACGTGCCAATAGTTATGCCATATTTTTTATGAAACCAGACCTCAACGGTCTTTCTGCTATATCCAATTGAATAAATTAAATCGTTAATGTTCTTTCCTGTATCCAAGTTATCTTCCACCCATTGAAGAACATAATGACAGACAGTATCTAACATGATTTCCCTGATTGGCTGTATATTATGTGACTAAATATTCATATGATGGTTCATTTTGCGAAATGATCAAGATTATTATCGGTTACCGTTGACAGTTACCGAGAGTTTTCTCCACGTAAACCATATTTATGCGACCGTGTTATGGTATGGCACAGAACTCTGTTCATTCTGACTCCCTCTCTTGAGTGGATGGCTCCGCAGGCAAAGCAGTGAATTCTTACGCTCCCTCTTTAATCGCCCTTCCCCTATATGTCTGAATCAGATCAGACGCCTTACAAAGGTCTCCTCCCGTGCTTTTTTATCCAATGTAACCTTGCAAGCCATCGCCAGACTAGCGCAATACTCCACTTAAGAGGAACCGTCCCTACCACCCGCGATGATTGGATATACGATTTTTAGAGATTCCTACACGTGCAAAATAAGTCAATGACATATACCGTTCAGAAAGCCACAAATAATAATGTAGTTAATAATAAAATAACCACATCAAAACAGAAGTCTTTTGCATACACGGATGCTTAATTCAATAAAATTGATAAAAAAATCAACTCAACGTTTAGACAACAGAACGATAAGATCGAGGTGAATGCCAAAAAGATTAATGCCGTTATTACTTCAGTTGCAGCAATACTTAACATCCCATATATAAATAATCATACATTTAGCACCGATGTTGATAACTATAGAAATAGCAGCACTGTAGCTATTGGCATTCAATATAAACGAAAAGGCCCCCCCCGAGTTAGAACATCATATTCATGGAATAATACAGATGGAACGGTAATTGGTGGAGGTATCGCCCGTAGGATGGTAATTCAACCAGCGCTCTACGCATGTGATATTTCCTGAACGACACATAGAATATGCACAGTGCTGTCTAATAAAAATGCTATTGTAACCTAAATAATTACCTCATGAATGGTATATTATTGTTTAAATAAAAATAAAATCAGACAATCTATTTTTATTTGATGTACTGATACAACTACTACAGCAATAATAATGCCGTGGCTAGAAGATTCTCTTTCATTATAAATATAGCGAAAACGTACTCCCTATCGGCATTTTGTTGTTTAACCTAACAGGAAACCAGTACAGCTGATATGAAGTCCAACGCTACATCTGCCATATCTGCTTCAACCACGAAATTTTTCCGTTCACGTACAATGTCTGAATAGCTGAGCAAAATAGTAGATCAGTTAAAGGAAACTCATCCCGAATTGTGCGCAGCAGGTGCAACTGGTAGAGCACAGCGCTCACTTAAATAGCAAATAATG
>OLIF01000105.1_pt1 | contig 38505 bp, 29 predicted proteins | sample 1609681 | NCBI WGS metagenome assembly OLIF01 (sample SAMEA4350143, study PRJEB24818) | metagenome | biome: human; feature: gut; material: faeces | place: Denmark | collected 2013-09 | reverse complement strand
GGCCTACCAGTTCGTGCCAGATTGTAGGGCGGATAAGGCGTTTACGCCGCATCCGCCATCAGCGACGCATTACCTGATGCGACGCTGAGGCGTCTTCTCAGGCCTACCAGTTCGTGCCAGATTGTAGGGCGGATAAGGCGTTTACGCCGCATCCGCCATCAGCGACGCATTACCTGATGCGACGCTGAGGCGTCTTCTCAGGCCTACCAGTTCGTGCCAGATTGTAGGGCGGATAAGGCGTTTACGCCGCATCCACCATCAGCGACGCATTGCCTGATGCGAGGCTGACGCGTCTTATCAGGCCTACCAGTTTGTGCCAGATCACAGGGCGGATAAGGCGTTTACGCCGCATCCGCCATCAGCGACGCACTGCCTGATGCGACGCTGACGCGTCTTCTCAGGCCTACCAGTTTGTGCCAGATTGTAGGACGGATAAGGCGTTTACGCCGCATCCGCCATCAGAAACGCACTGCCTGATGCGATGCTGATGCATCTTATCAGGCCTACCAGTTTGTGCCAGATAGTAGGGCGGATAAGGCATTTACGCCGCATCCGCCATCAGCGACGTATTGCCTGATGCGACGCTAACGCGTCTTATCGGGCCTACCAGTTCGTGCCAGATTGTAGGGCGAATAAGGCGTTTACGCCGCATCTGCCATTAAAACACAGCGTATATTCATTGCGCAGGTAGTGCGGTTCAACCGGAGTGAGCCAATAGCGAAGAGCGAAATAGCATCTTTCAGTCCATTAAATGCGATGCTTGCAAATAATTAAGTAATAATACCGTCTTACCATCGCGTATCTCGCCGGTTTTAATCATCTCCAGCGCCTGGCTGAACGGCAGCTCAAGCACTTCAATATCTTCATCTTCTACGCCGCCTCCGGCGCTGGCGCGCTGGCTGTCATTGTATTCAGCAATAAAAAAATGAATTAACTCGGTTACACCGCCAGGCGACATATACAGTTCAAATAATTTCCGTACTTCGCCAACTTCATACCCTGTCTCTTCAATCGCTTCTTTGCGAATACACACTTCCGGTTCATCGTTATCCAGCAACCCCGCACAGGTTTCAATCAATTGCCCGCTTTCATTGCCATTAACCCAGGTTGCGACGCGGAACTGGCGAATCAACACGACCGTCTTTTTCTTCGCGTTGTACAGGAGGATCGTCGCCCCATTGCCGCGATCGTAAACTTCGCGCTTATGACGGATGACGTCACCCTCTTTGCGCGTGAGCTCGTAGGTAATATTGTGCAGAGTGAAATAGTTATCGGAGAGAATTTTATCTTTGATGAGGGTAATTTGTTGCGTCATACCGACTCCACAGCGCGAAATGAACAATTATCTTACGCCGTGAAGTCAGGTTTGTCTGCGTACAGAATTAGTGAGGCTTGATTGATTTTACGCCCAGCCAGTCAATAATCCCCTGCGCCGCATGACGCCCTTCCGCCATCGCGGTTACCACTAAATCCGCGCCACGGACGGCGTCGCCGCCAGCGAAGATTTTCGGGTTTGTAGTCTGATAACGATATCGACTTTCTACATCTGCAGAAATCCGCCCCCAGCTATCCACTCTGACGCCATGCGACTCCAGCCACGGCATACTGTGTGGGTGGAAACCAAACGCCATAATTACCACGTCAGCTGGCATCACAAATTCACTGCCCTCAACAGGAACAGGGCGCCGGCGCCCCTGAGCGTCCGGTTCGCCAAGACGAGTACGTAAGAAACGTACACCGCAGACATGGCCTTGCTCATTCAATTCAAGCGCCACCGGCTGGACGTTAAACTCAAAGTTGGCCCCTTCTTCACGCGCATTTTTCACCTCTTTTTTCGAGCCCGGCATGTTGGCTTCATCACGCCGATAGGCGCAGGTGACATTGCTCGCACCATGACGCAGGGCGGTACGGACACAGTCCATTGCAGTATCGCCGCCGCCCAACACCACTACATTCAGCCCGGCGGTATTGATAAACGGTTCTTCCGGCAACGCTTCAAGCCCCATTACCTGTTTCGTGTTAGCGATGAGGAACGGCAATGCGTCATAAACGCCCGGCGCATCTTCATTCGGTAAATCCGCCTTCATGGAACGGTAAGTTCCCACACCAAGGAATACCGCATCGTATTCTTCAATCAAAGCATCCAGCGACAGATCCTTGCCAATTTCGCAATTAAGCCTGAAGTGAATTCCCATATCGCTGAAGATTTCACGACGACGCGCCAGCAGTGATTTATCCAGTTTGAATGAAGGAATGCCAAAAGTGAGCAGGCCGCCAATTTCTGGATGGCGATCAAACACCGTCACCTCAACGCCATTACGCGTCAGCACGTCGGCACAGGCCAACCCTGCCGGCCCCGCGCCGATAACCGCCACACGTTTATCGACTTTAGTGACATGGCTTAAATCGGGACGCCAGCCTTTCGCCAGCGCTTGATCCGAAATGTAGCGCTCAATGTTGCCAATCGTCACCGCGCCGTACTCATCACGAAGGGTACAGGCGCCTTCACACAAACGGTCTTGCGGACAAACGCGACCGGTGATTTCCGGCAGCGTATTGGTCTGGTGAGAAAGCTCAACGGCAGCGTCGATATTTCCTGCTTTCACTAACTCAATCCACTGCGGAATATGGTTATGCAATGGGCAGGTCCATTCACAAACACTGTGATCGCCGCACTTCAGGCAACGTGAGGCCTCCCGCTCCGCCTGCTCAGCACGGAACGGCAGATAAATTTCATCAAAACCAGTTTTGCGCGCGCCAATCGCCAGTTTATCCGGCTCTCCACGTTCAGGCGTCGCCTGCATTTGTTCCACTTTGCTCATTGCGGGCATTTCCTGTGTCGATGAACAGGAATGCCACGGCTGATGCTCCTGGCGCGCGGTGCGCAGGCGACGGGATTTCGCCATGCCGGAGAGCGCGGTGTCAGTAACCAGTTGCAGCGCATCCGCTGGACAGTTTTCGACACAGGCCGGACCATTTTCTCGCCCTGCACACAGATCGCATTTATGCGCCGTCGCTTTGACTTTACCGGGCGCGACGGGCGTCAGTACGATTTGCATAGTGCCAAACGGGCAAGCTACGACACAGGATTTACAACCGATACATTTTTGTTGGTTAACCTGAATGCTGTCATCAACATGGCTGATGGCGCCATTGGGACAACTACGGGCACAGGGCGCATCTTCGCAATGGTGGCAGGTCACCGCACTGCGCTGTTGCTGATGTTTAATAACCGTAATTCGGGGATGAAAATGGTGCTTGCTCAGCACGTGTTGCTCATCATTGTGAGCCATCACACAGGCTATTTCACAAGCATGACACCCCAGACATTGCTGACTGTTGGCCATAATAAAACGATTCATAACGACCTTCTTTTTTGGTTGTAAAAACCTTATTCTTTATATGAGTGTTGTTATTACCCGACTTAGACGGGAATCGGCAACGTTCATTTGCCCAGAACACTAAACTATTTCGCTATAAACTGTGGCAGATCAAATAATCTTATCGCTTATCAAATTGCGTTTTAGCGATCTGAAACATTGATTATTTTATGTGGAGAAGACGCGTGTGATTGTCAAACGCCCTGTCTCGGCCAGCCTGGCCCGGGCCTTTTTTTATATTGTGCTGCTGTCGATTCTTTCCACTGGAATTGCCCTGCTGACTCTGGCAAGTAGTTTGCGCGACGCCGAGGCTATCAATATTGCCGGCTCGCTACGTATGCAGAGTTATCGTCTGGGTTACGATCTGCAACGCGGCAGTCCGCAACTCAATGCCCATCGCCAGTTGTTTCAGCAGGCGCTGCTCTCGCCAGTCTTAACCAATCTCAATACGTGGTATGTACCAGAGGCGGTAAAAACCCGCTATGCGCATCTGCATGCCAACTGGCAAGAGATGAATAACCGATTGATGAAGGGTGATTTGCCGTGGTATCAGGACAATATTAACAATTATGTCAACCAGATAGACCTGTTTGTGCTGGCTTTACAGCACTATGCAGAGCGCAAAATGTTGTTGGTCGTGGCGATTTCACTGGCTGGCGGTATCGGTATTTTTACGCTGGTCTTTTTTACTCTTCGCCGCATACGCCATCAAGTGGTCGCACCGCTGAATCAACTGGTCACCGCCAGCCAGCGTATTGAACACGGTCAGTTTAACTCACCGCCGCTGGATACCAGCCTGCCGAATGAACTGGGGACGTTGGCAAAAACCTTTAACCAGATGTCGAGTGAATTACATAAATTGTATCGTTCGCTGGAAGCATCGGTGGAAGAGAAAACGCGCGATCTACACGAAGCCAAACGTCGTCTGGAAGTGTTGTATCAATGTTCTCAGGCACTGAATACCAGCCAGATTGACGTCCACTGCTTCCGCCATATTCTGCAAATAGTTCGCGACAACGAAGCCGCTGACTATCTGGAGCTTAACGTCGGTGATAACTGGCGAATTAGTGAAGGGAAGCAAAATCCTGCTCTGCCGATGCAGATTTTACCCGTCACCATGCAAGAGACCGTGTATGGCGAACTGCACTGGCAAAGCAGTAACGAATCTACCTCTGAACCACTGCTTAACAGCGTTTCGTCAATGCTGGGTCGCGGTTTGTACTTTAATCAGGCACAGAAGCATTTCCAGCAGTTATTGTTAATGGAAGAACGCGCAACGATCGCCCGCGAACTGCATGACTCGCTGGCGCAGGTGCTTTCTTATTTGCGTATCCAGTTAACGTTGCTGAAACGTTCGATACCGCAAGATAACGCAACCGCACAAAGTATCATGGCTGATTTTTCTCAAGCGTTGAACGATGCGTACCGGCAGTTACGTGAACTTTTAACGACTTTCCGCCTGACGCTCCAGCAGGCCGATCTACCCTCTGCGCTGCATGAAATGCTGGATACGTTACAAAATCAAACCAGCGCAAAACTCACTCTCGACTGCCGTCTCCCTACCCTGGCGCTGGATGCGCAGATGCAGGTGCATTTGTTGCAAATTATTCGCGAAGCGGTGCTGAATGCCATGAAGCACGCCAACGCCAGTGAAATTGCCGTCAGTTGCGTCACCGCGCCGGACGGAAACCATACGGTTTATATTCGTGATAACGGTATCGGTATTGGCGAACCGACCGAACCCGAAGGTCACTACGGTTTGAACATTATGCGCGAGCGCGCGGAACGGCTCGGCGGAACGTTGACTTTTTCGCAACCTTCCGGCGGCGGTACGTTAGTGAGCATTAGCTTTCGATCCGCGGAGGGTGAGGAAAGCCAACTGATGTAGCCAACTGATCCCAAAAGACTGGCACTTAAGGTTCAGTATAAAAGGGCATGATAATTTACATTATCTTCTTTTTTTCTCCACGATTAGTTCGTACCTTGCCGCTACAGTGAAGCAAGGCATGCCCATAACGATACGCAGAAACACGAGGTCCTTTTTTAATGGCGAATTTTTTTATTGATCGCCCCATTTTTGCCTGGGTGCTGGCAATCCTGTTGTGTTTGACAGGGACCCTGGCCATTTTTTCATTACCCGTTGAACAGTACCCGGACCTCGCGCCTCCCAACGTGCGAGTAACCGCTAACTATCCTGGCGCATCAGCCCAGACGCTGGAAAATACCGTCACTCAGGTTATCGAGCAAAATATGACCGGCCTCGATAACCTGATGTATATGTCGTCGCAAAGCAGCGGTACCGGTCAGGCGACGGTTACCTTAAGTTTTAAAGCGGGGACCGACCCGGACGAAGCGGTACAGCAAGTACAGAACCAGTTGCAGTCAGCCATGCGTAAGCTGCCGCAGGCGGTACAAAATCAGGGGGTGACGGTACGTAAAACCGGAGATACCAACATCCTGACCATCGCATTCGTCTCTACCGATGGTTCGATGGATAAACAAGACATTGCCGATTACGTTGCCAGTAATATTCAGGACCCGTTAAGCCGCGTCAACGGCGTCGGCGATATCGATGCCTACGGCTCACAGTATTCAATGCGTATCTGGCTGGACCCGGCAAAACTCAACAGCTTCCAGATGACAGCCAAAGATGTCACCGACGCCATTGAGTCGCAGAACGCACAGATTGCTGTCGGGCAGCTCGGTGGTACGCCGTCTGTTGATAAACAGGCACTGAACGCCACCATTAACGCCCAGTCGCTATTGCAAACACCTGAACAGTTTCGCGATATCACTCTGCGGGTGAACCAGGATGGTTCGGAAGTGAAACTGGGAGATGTCGCCACCGTCGAAATGGGGGCGGAAAAATACGATTACCTCAGCCGTTTTAACGGTAAGCCAGCCTCCGGGCTGGGCGTAAAACTGGCTTCCGGCGCGAACGAGATGGCCACAGCAGAACTGGTGCTCAACCGTCTTGACGAACTGTCGCAGTATTTCCCACACGGGCTGGAGTACAAGGTAGCCTATGAAACGACCTCGTTTGTTAAAGCCTCCATTGAAGATGTGGTGAAAACCCTGTTAGAAGCGATCGCGCTGGTTTTCCTCGTGATGTATCTGTTCCTGCAAAACTTCCGCGCAACGCTGATTCCCACTATCGCCGTGCCGGTGGTGTTGATGGGAACCTTTTCCGTGCTTTACGCCTTTGGTTATAGCGTCAACACATTAACCATGTTCGCGATGGTACTGGCAATCGGCCTGCTGGTAGATGACGCCATCGTGGTGGTGGAAAACGTTGAACGTATTATGAGTGAGGAAGGGCTCACTCCTCGCGAAGCGACGCGCAAATCGATGGGGCAGATCCAGGGCGCACTGGTCGGAATTGCGATGGTGCTTTCAGCCGTATTTGTGCCAATGGCTTTCTTCGGCGGCACCACCGGGGCTATCTATCGTCAGTTCTCCATCACCATTGTTGCGGCGATGGTGCTATCGGTACTGGTGGCGATGATCCTCACCCCGGCATTGTGCGCCACGCTACTTAAGCCACTGAAAAAAGGTGAACATCACGGACAGAAAGGCTTTTTTGCCTGGTTTAACCAGATGTTCAACCGCAACGCCGAACGCTATGAAAAAGGAGTGGCGAAAATTCTCCGCCGTAGCCTGCGCTGGATCATGATTTATGTCCTGCTGCTTGGCGGCATGGTGTTCCTGTTCCTGCGTCTGCCGACGTCATTCCTGCCGCTGGAAGATCGTGGCATGTTCACGACCTCGGTGCAGTTACCCAGCGGCTCCACTCAACAGCAAACCCTGAAAGTTGTCGAGCAAGTGGAGAAGTATTTCTTCACTCACGAGAAAGATAACATTATGTCGGTGTTTGCAACGGTAGGTTCCGGGCCTGGGGGGAACGGGCAAAACGTGGCCCGCATGTTTGTTCGCCTGAAAGACTGGAGTGAGCGCGACAGTAAAACCGGCACCTCGTTCGCCATTATCGAACGGGCAACAAAAGAATTTAATAAAATCAAAGAGGCTCGCGTTATCGCCAGCAGCCCGCCAGCAATCAGCGGCCTCGGCAGTTCTGCGGGATTCGATATGGAATTACAGGACCACGCGGGTGCGGGTCACGATGCGCTAATGGCAGCACGTAATCAGTTGCTGGCACTGGCAGCGGAAAACCCGGATTTAACCCGCGTGCGCCATAACGGTCTGGATGATAGCCCGCAGTTGCAGATTGATATCGATCAGCGTAAAGCCCAGGCGCTGGGCGTCGCCATTGACGATATCAACGACACATTGCAAACCGCGTGGGGTTCAAGCTATGTGAACGACTTTATGGATCGCGGTCGCGTGAAGAAAGTGTATGTACAGGCTGCCGCGCCGTACCGCATGTTGCCGGATGACATCAATCTCTGGTATGTGCGTAACAAAGACGGCGGCATGGTGCCCTTCTCTGCTTTCGCGACCTCACACTGGGAAACGGGGTCACCGCGCCTGGAACGCTATAACGGCTATTCGGCAGTAGAAATTGTGGGTGAGGCCGCGCCGGGCGTTAGTACGGGTACGGCGATGGATATTATGGAATCGTTAGTGAAGCAGCTACCTGGCGGCTTTGGTCTGGAATGGACGGCGATGTCGTATCAGGAACGGCTCTCCGGCGCACAGGCTCCGGCACTGTATGCAATTTCATTGCTGGTGGTGTTCCTGTGTCTGGCGGCCCTGTATGAGAGCTGGTCCGTACCGTTCTCGGTAATGCTGGTAGTACCTCTGGGAATTATCGGCGCCTTGCTGGCGACCTGGATGCGTGGGCTGGAAAACGACGTTTACTTCCAGGTTGGCCTGTTAACAGTCATTGGCTTGTCGGCGAAAAATGCCATCCTGATTGTCGAGTTTGCCAACGAGATGAATCAAAAAGGCCACGATCTGTTTGAAGCAACTCTCCATGCCTGTCGTCAGCGTTTACGCCCAATTCTGATGACTTCACTGGCATTTATTTTTGGCGTGCTGCCAATGGCAATTAGCAGCGGCGCCGGCTCCGGTGGTCAGCATGCGGTAGGTACTGGCGTAATGGGGGGAATGATCTCCGCGACCATTCTGGCGATTTATTTTGTACCGCTGTTCTTTGTGCTGGTACGCCGCCGCTTCCCGCTAAAACCACGCCCGGAATAAGCAAATAAAAAAGGCGACATGCCAACGTGTCGCCTTTTTCAACTTTCTGATAAAGAACCTGTGCATCTGGTTCTTTTTTGGTTTCGTCCTGAAACTTACTTACGAAGCATAACTTCGATAAAGTCTTTCCAGTTCCCCAGTTCACGTTCAATCATAACAACCTCTCTTATAATTATGGGTATTCTACGGAAACAATATACCGCGGTGAAGCTAATTTACTCGATTGCTGTGATTACTACCTCCAGGGGGACAAATCCTATGTGAATACTATGGTCCTGTGACAGCGATTTTTATGTGATACACAGCAATATTTCGACATATTCATACAGATTCTACTACTGGTTTAATTCTGGTTGAAATACAGCCAGATACCGGACAGAAAATTCTTAATCGTTGCGTTAACAATGCTCAATGTTATTTAATAGTTGTTAATCGAAATACTTCAGGAATGTTATATTTTCTGGTAATCATTCACATACAATATATATTACTCGTTAAGTGAGTATTTATTCTTAATAATCGCAAAAGGATTCACTATGGTTACCCTTTACGGCATCAAAAATTGTGACACCATTAAAAAAGCCCGCCGTTGGCTGGAAACCAATAACGTCGACTATCGCTTTCATGATTACCGTGTCGATGGCCTGAACAACGAATTGTTAAACGCCTTTATCAATGAATTAGGCTGGGAGGCGTTGCTCAACACCCGAGGCACAACCTGGCGTAAACTGGACGAAAACACCCGCAATAAAATTACCGATGCAGCTTCTGCTGCGGCATTAATGACTGAAATGCCTGCAATTATCAAACGCCCATTGCTCTGGGCTTCAGGGAAGCCTATGCTGCTGGGTTTCAGTGAATCCAGTTATCAGCAATTTTTCCATGAGGTGTAGTCTATGTCGTGCCCGGTTATTGAGCTGACCCAGCAGCTTATTCGCTGTCCATCCTTAAGCCCTGATGATGCGGGATGTCAGGCAATCATGATAGAACGTCTGCGAGCGCTCGGTTTTACCATTGAACGCATGGACTTTGCCGATACACAGAATTTTTGGGCGTGGCGTGGACAAGGAGAAACGTTAGCCTTTGCCGGGCATACCGACGTGGTGCCGCCTGGCGATACTGACCGCTGGATTAATCCTCCGTTTGAACCAGCAATTCGCGACGGCATGTTATTCGGGCGCGGCGCAGCAGATATGAAAGGTTCACTGGCGGCGATGGTCGTGGCGGCAGAGCGCTTTGTCGCACAGCATCCCAACCATAAAGGCCGGCTGGCGTTTCTGATCACCTCAGATGAAGAAGCCAGCGCTCACAACGGCACGGTAAAAGTGGTCGAAGCGTTAATGGCGCGCAACGAGCGACTGGATTATTGCCTGGTCGGCGAACCGTCGAGTATCGAAGTGGTCGGCGATGTCGTGAAAAATGGTCGTCGCGGCTCATTAACCTGCAACCTCACCATTCATGGTGTCCAGGGCCATGTGGCCTACCCGCACCTGGCTGATAATCCGGTACATCGCGCAGCGCCTTTCCTTAATGAATTAGTGGCTATTGAATGGGATCAGGGCAATGAATTTTTCCCAGCGACCAGTATGCAGATTGCCAATATTCAGGCAGGGACCGGCAGTAACAACGTTATTCCCGGTGAACTGCTCGTACAGTTTAACTTCCGCTTTAGTACCGAGCTGACCGACGAGATGATTAAAACACAGGTGCTTGCCCTGCTTGAAAAACATCAACTGCGTTATACGGTGGATTGGTGGCTTTCCGGGCAGCCATTTTTGACCGCGCGCGGTAAACTGGTTGATGCGGTCGTCAACGCGGTTGAGCACTATAATGAAATTAAACCGCAACTCCTGACCACGGGCGGAACGTCCGACGGACGCTTTATTGCCCGTATGGGGGCGCAGGTAGTGGAGCTTGGACCGGTCAATGCCACTATTCATAAAATTAATGAATGTGTGAACGCTGCCGACCTGCAATTACTTGCCCGTATGTATCAACGTATCATGGAACAGCTCGTCGCCTGATGAGCTGTTCTGTAATAAGAGGAAATAAGCATGGACTGGCTGACTAAATATTGGTGGATTCTGGTGATTGTCTTTTTAGTGGGCGTCCTGCTGAACGTGATTAAAGATCTCAAGCGCGTCGACCATAAAAAATTTCTCGCCAACAAGCCGGAGCTTCCCCCGCATCGTGATTTTAACGATAAGTGGGACGATGACGACGACTGGCCGAAGAAGGATCAACCGAAGAAGTAAACTGGGGAGCCGGATAATTGTGTCCAATATCTGGCGCTCAATCCTGGGCCGGATAAGGCGTTAACGCCGCATCCGGCAATAGCGAACGAACAATGCCTGATGCGACGCTCACGCGTCTTATCAGGCCTACGCGCCAGGGCATCTGTCTTTTACATCATTTCAATCACATCATCACCCGGCTTACCGCCGCTTAATGCTTCGTCGAAATAATGTTTTGGGATGGTATAACGCAAGTGATCAAGGGCAAACTGCATACTACGATTGTCGATCGCATGGCCCAAATCTTCCACAATATCCAGCGTCACATCACCACCCGCACTGATTAACGCCTCCTGCGCCGCAACGGCATGCGCCAGCTCAATAACCGGATCGTCACCGCCGTGAATCAGGTGGATTGTCGTGGCGGTAGAAGCCGTTTCCGGCAGACTGGCATAGCGACCATTAAAGGCGATGACGCGTGAGGCCAACCCTGGTTCGGCTTTAATGCTCTCCAGCGCCATGATTGCCCCTTGCGAGAAACCAATCAGCGCCGTGGCGTTTTCCCCTACTCCGCTCTGTTTCTGCCAGTAGCGCACCGTCTCAATAAACGTCGGCATGATGGCATCCACGCGCGCCTGGCGATTTTCTTCCGTTATGCCCTGCACCGAAAACCACTGACGTCCCGCCGGATTACCACTTGGCTCCGCGCCACCGACGCTCACCACCAGCGCATCCGGGAACAGTGGCGCAAACCAACTGCCAATTTCGCCCATTGCTACTGGGTTATCCCCAACACCATGGAAAAGCAGTAACAACTGTTGCGCAGGTTTATCCGGGCTTTGAACAACAAAATGGTCATGTTTCATGGCGAACTCCTTAACTGATATCACCAATTTTACGCCGCTGACTCACAATGACCATGGGAGAAAATTGAAGGAGTCAGTGAAAAAATTGCCATTGCGTTATGCGATCGCGCAGGCGCTCTGTGCGAACATCATCAAGTGCGAACAGCGCCTGCGCTGCCTCTTCACGTTGGCGAACCAGCAATGCCTTACGGCCTGATAGTTTAAGTGTGATACCTAACTGCGCATCGCTGACATTTCTCAGCAAGCGTCCACGCAACGCTGGTAATGCCAAATCGCTGGTTTGCAGTAAACGCGTTAAACAGCCTAAAGAGGTTAACAGCGGACGATGAGCGAAAGCAAAACCAGCCAACTCAAGCCAGTCATCGTCAGAAAGCACGGTATCATTTAGCGGCTCAACTGGAATGGTTTCGCCATTCCACTGCGTAAGAGTTCGCACATCACGGCGTAAACGATAATGCTCGCGTTCTGCCAACAATTTACCCGATTCGCTAATCGGTAATAGCGCCATTGCCGTATAACAGCCACTGCTGGCTTCGCGATGATTGCCCATCCGCACCAGCACAAAACCGCATCGTTGCCAGAAACGCCATAATTCATCGGTGTAGCCAAAGCTCACTGAAAGATAGTCGAGGTTACGGGTCTCTTTCAGAGTGCTGGCAATAAGCTGTTGTCCTGTGCCTTCCCGCTGACGCGCCGGATGAACAGCAAGTCGGCTGACACGCCGTCCGCGCAATATCGCCGCCAGTGGATTGCTACCGTGCGCCGCCAGCGACTGGGCCACAAGATTACCCCGCGGGCGACGAAAACCTGCCCATATCGCCTGACTGAGCTCTTCAGATAATCCGCCTTCATCCACCAGCCACAGCGCCCCGACTATTTCGTTTTCGCAAGCAGCTTGTAAAAAATGTTGCCCTGGTGCATCCATCATCCGGCGTAAATCCAGCGGCGACGTTCGATAGTGCGCGCCTGACAGTAACTGATAAACCTTTAACGGCGTTTCTGGTTCGCGTTGCCATAACGTCTGTTCAAATGCAGAAATGGTGATCTTGCCTTGTGGCGAATGAGTGAAGTTTTCGTCGTCAAAAACCAGAGCCTCACTAACCATTTTTTCCAGCGGACATCCCTGCGCCCAGCGAATCGGCTGTTGTAATTCAAAACGTTGCAAATGCGGAAAACGCGCACAAAACTTCAGCAAAAAGCCACGTCCGGTGCCTTCATAGCCCTGCACCGTAGTGGTTAACAACGTACGAGGGAAACGCGATACCAGTTGATGCAACAACGGTGCAGGAATGGCCGCGGCTTCGTCGACCACCAGCCAGTCGGCTTGCTTATCACTGGCTAACAGGGCATCCGGCGCAATAAAGCAAAACTTATCGCCCGCAAACTGTGCCAGTACACCCGTTGCCGCCTTTGCAGGCGCTGTCACTATTGCATTGCCAGCAATACGTGAAATAAGTTGCCCGGCCAACGCCGACTTTCCCCGTCCACGCGCCGCAGTCACCGCCGCCACGCCCGGCGGCATGGTCAGAAGCTGCTGTAAAATATGTTGTTGCTCCGGCTGTGGTACGCCAGTAGCGGGATGCCAGTCAGTACGAGGCGCAAAATTCGTCAACACCAACGGCTGATTTTGCCGCCAGAAAATAATCTCGTTATCTGCCGCAAGTATGCATTTGAAATGTTGGACAAAATGTGGAGTAGCAATGGGATTATGGCAATCGCTCCAGCGTAGCGAATCTGCATCGGGATGGTTTTCCCACTCGTCCCATACAGGAAGCAACAAAACCAGCCAGCTTCCGGCTTTCAGCGTCCCACTAAGCGCTGCAAAAGCAGCAGCATCAAAGCCTTGCCTGGCATCGAATACCGCATGAAGGAACTCCCGTCCGAGCAACGTTTGCAATGCGGATGGCGTACAGTGATTTTCAGTAGCTGGCTGTGGCGAAACCCACAGCCAGTCACCCGGTAAAGCGTCACGCAATTTAAGCGTATGTTCACAGCACCAATTCTCTTCCCCACTCAACGTTAACAAGCGGCGAATCCCTTCGCGTTTCATTTGCGCCGTCAATGTGTGTAGCGCTGTCAGTTCAGCCATCCCTGCCCCAAAAATTAAATGCTTTTACCGAAAGTGTTGCATTGTGCCGGATCGCCGCTGTCGAAACCACGTTTAAACCAGCTATAACGTTGTTGAGAGGTACCATGAGTGAAACTATCCGGTACTACCCGCCCCTGACTTTGCTGTTGTAAGCGGTCATCGCCAATAGCCTGCGCCGCATTCAGCGCCTCTTCCAGATCGCCTGTTTCCAGAACGCCCTGTTGTTGCATGCTATGCCCCCAGACGCCAGCAAAGCAGTCAGCCTGAAGCTCCATTCGCACAGATAAGCGGTTCGCCTCCACCTGAGTGGCATTTTGTTGTAACTGGCGGACTTTCGGTTCAATACCTAACAGTTTCTGTACGTGATGACCGACTTCATGGGCGATAACGTACCCCTGGGCAAAATCGCCATCCGCACCCAATTTATTTTTCATGTCATCATAGAAGGAAAGATCGATATAGACCGTACCATCCGCCGGGCAATAGAACGGTCCCATAATGGACTGCCCGGCCCCGCAACCGGTTCGCGTCATCCCTCGATACATCACCAGTTTCGGTTGCTGATAAGTCCTCCCCATCTTCTCGAATTGTTGTCCCCAGGTGTCTTCCGTGGTCGCCAGAATCACCGAGGTAAATTTTGCCGCTTCGTCTTCGTTAGGGCTGATCGAGTGTGTCGATTGTTGCAGGGAGATCGGCTGTCCGGTCAACAGCCCGGTTAAATCAACACCATAGTAGCCTGCAACCAGCACGACTATCAGTAAAATTAGCCCACCCTTACCTGTCGGCAGGCGAAAACCAGGACCGCCCATTGACGGGCCTCCAGAACTGTTTCGCCTGTCTTCAACATTGTCACTTTCACGTCGCCCTTGCCAGCGCATAGATACCTCAACAATATATTCATTATAGTGATGATCGTAGGTGGTTAAGAGGAAGATTACCACAGGAAAACAAGAGGAAATGGCGGAGGAATGAGCGTTCAATTCACATCTTACAAGAGCGGTTGTCTTGCCGTGCCAGCAACACGGCAAGATGATGAACAGAAAAATCAGTCCAGCTGAACCCCCAGGCGGCGGGCGACGGCTTCATAAGCTTCGATCAAACCACCGAGGCTCTGGCGGAAACGGTCTTTATCCATTTTCTCCAGCGTTTCTTTGTCCCACAGGCGGCTGCCGTCCGGGGAGAACTCATCGCCCAGCACCACTTCACCTTTGTACAGACCAAACTCCAGCTTGAAGTCGACCAGAATCAGACCGGCATCGTCGAACAGCTTTTTCAGCACGTCATTCGCTTTGTAGGTCAACTCTTTCATTCGCGCCAGATTCTCTTTGCTTACCCAACCAAAGGTTTCACAGTAAGATTCGTTAACCATCGGATCGTGCATCGCATCGTTTTTCAGGAACAGATCGAACAACGGTGGATTCAGTTCAATACCTTCTTCGATTCCAAGACGTTTCACCAGAGAGCCAGCGGCACGGTTACGCACGACGCATTCAACCGGCACCATATCCAGTTTTTTCACCAGACATTCGGTATCAGAGAGCAGGCGCTCCATCTGAGTCGGGATACCCGCTTCCGCCAGTTTGCTCATGATGAAGTAGTTGAACTTATTGTTCACCATACCTTTGCGATCAAACTGCTCAATGCGCGCGCCATCCCCTGCTGACGTATCATTGCGGAATTCGAGCACCAACAGGTCCGGGTTTTCCGTGCTGTATACGGTTTTCGCTTTACCACGATACAACTCAGCTTGCTTTTGCATCTTTATCACTCCTGGGTGTGAATTAACGTTTTAAAATCTTTTGCTGTCTGGTGTGTTGCTCGTTTTGTCGGATGCGGCGTGAACGCCTTCTCCGATCTACGTCTGGCAAACAAATTTCATGCGAATTAACGCTAAAATCGTGTTTTTCCACTGACGCACACGTTTGCGTATCATATCAGAAAAAAGGGCCGGATGACTCCAGCCCTGTATTTTTACTTGCTAAACGCTGCCTGGAAGACCGCGACCAGCGCGTCGTTCTGGCTTTGGGTCAGTGTATGACCTTTCGGATCAATAAACTGTAAGCTACTGCGGTTATCTAAATCGCCGACCTGCAGTTTATAGTCTCCTGACGCCAGCCCTGGATCGCGTGCGCCCAGTTCCTGCCAGTCACTGTCAGACAAAGGCTTATAAGTCACGGCCATGCTGCCCTGTGAGCGGGTACTGTCGGTCACTTTCATGCCCACTTTTTCCAGTGCTGCTGGCAGGCGTTGCCATACCACATTGAACGGCCCGCGCACGACCAGCATCGGTAAACCGGTGTCGTCCGCAGCACTTTGCACATCCATGGTGGTGGAGGCTCGGTTTTGCGCCGCATTGGCCGCATCAGTAGCAGATTTATCCAGGCCGGCAGAAATGACGTTCATCATCTCGGTGCTGTAACGCTGCATGGAAGCTGCGTCTGCAACCGGTTTGCCTGCTTGTTCCAGATTAAGCAGTTTCACCGTTACCGCTTGCTGATAACCCTGCGGTTTAACAGAGATTTGATAACGGCCGCAATACTGCTCGTCTTCATCCAGACGATTCCATTGCACCCAATCGGTAGTCAGCGTCTGACCAGCGTCATCGCGTTGAGTAATGGTGTAGTTCTTCGCCTGCAGCACACTAACAACCTGCGGCCACAGAGTATTGCCACGACCATTTTCAACCAGCAGCGAAACGGTATCGCCAGCGAACTGAGTACGCGCGCCGGAAACCAGCGCCAGCGGCTGAGCAGGCGGACGAATATCCAGTGCTTTACCAACAGCACCGCTACCGTTAGTCACCGGGATTGCATAATCACCGGAGGTCACCGGCAAAATCATTCCTGCCGGGGCATGAAGCTCCGCAAGCGGTGTCGCTTCCAGGTAGGATTCATCGCCACTCACCTGACGCTTATAACGTGAGTCCGAACTACAGGCGGCGAGTAAAAGAACAAGCGAAACACCCGCAACCTTCGCCAGGCGCGACTTTTGTACAGAGTAAGCCATCAAATCTCCCTAAACTTTACAGCAAACCGGCATGCTTAAGCGCCGCTTTGACACACTCACGGCCATTCTCCGTAAGTGGCGTCATTGGCAAACGCAGCGTATCGGTCGCCACAAGACCCAGCTCCTTACATGCCCATTTCACCGGGATTGGATTGGGTTCGACAAATAGTTTGTTGTGTAATGGCATCAGACGTTGGTTAATAACGCGAGCCTCGGCAAAATGCCCTTCTGCCGCCAGTTTGCACATCTGAGCCATATCACGCGCTGCGACGTTAGCCGTAACGGAAATAACGCCATGACCACCTAACTGCATAAAATCCAGTGCGCTCGCGTCATCGCCGCTCAGCAGAACAAAATCATCTGAAACCAGCTCTTTGATCTGGTTTACACGCGTTAAGTTCCCCGTAGCCTCTTTGATTCCGATAATATTTTTTACTTCCGCCAAACGCCCCACCGTTTCCGGCAACAGATCACAGCCAGTACGGGACGGCACATTATACAGAATTTGCGGCAGGTCAGTATGTTCAGCGATGGCTTTGAAATGCTGATATAAACCTTCCTGCGATGGGCGGTTGTAGTAAGGCGTTACTGTCAGACAGCCGACAATACCACTGTCGTTGAAACGCTGCGTCAGGCTAATGGCTTCTGTGGTGGCATTTGCGCCGGTCCCGGCAATCACCGGAATACGTCCGTCAGCCAGATCCAGCGTCATCATTACCACATCGCCATGCTCGTCGTGGTTCAGCGTGGCGGACTCACCCGTGGTGCCAACAGAAACGATCGCCGAAGTACCGCTGGCGACATGATAATCAATCAGTTTTTTTAAGCTAGCCCGACAGACATTACCTTTTTCATCCATCGGAGTAACAATCGCGACAATACTTCCCGTGAACATGGGCCATCCTCTGTGCAAACAAGTCTCTCAATGGTACGTTTGGTGTGGCATTAAAAGCAAGCAAACAGAACCGTTCTGATTGTTGTATGCATGTTTTTTTTATGCTTTCCTTAAGAACATCTCACCCCCCTTAAAGGAATAACCAGTTTGACACTGTCATCGCAACATTATCTGGTGATCACTGCGCTGGGTGCCGATCGCCCAGGAATTGTGAATACCATCACTCGTCATGTCAGTAGTTGCGGCTGTAATATTGAAGACAGTCGCCTGGCGATGCTGGGAGAAGAGTTCACGTTTATCATGCTGCTTTCCGGCTCATGGAACGCAATCACCCTGATTGAATCAACGTTACCGTTGAAAGGTGCCGAGCTGGATCTTTTAATCGTGATGAAACGGACGACTGCCCGTCCGCGTCCGCCGATGCCCGCATCTGTCTGGGTTCAGGTCGATGTGGCCGATTCCCCGCATTTAATTGAGCGCTTTACTGCGCTTTTCGATGCGCACCATATGAACATTGCAGAACTGGTATCGCGCACGCAACCGGCTGAAAATGAAAGAGCTGCGCAGTTGCATATCCAGATCACCGCGCACAGCCCAGCGTCTGCAGATGCGGCAAATATTGAGCAAGCGTTCAAAGCGCTATGTACAGAACTCAATGCTCAAGGCAGTATTAATGTCGTCAACTATTCCCAATATGATGAACAGGATGGAGTTAAGTAATGAATCCACTGAAAGCCGGTGACATCGCACCGAAATTTAGCTTGCCGGATCAAGACGGAGAACAAGTTAATTTGACCGACTTCCAGGGACAGCGTGTTCTGGTTTATTTCTACCCGAAAGCCATGACCCCCGGCTGTACCGTACAGGCCTGCGGCTTACGCGATAACATGGATGAGTTGAAAAAAGCGGGCGTTGATGTGCTGGGTATCAGCACCGACAAACCCGAAAAACTGTCCCGTTTTGCAGAAAAAGAGCTGCTTAACTTTACGCTCCTGTCTGACGAAGACCACCAGGTATGTGAACAATTCGGCGTCTGGGGCGAGAAATCCTTCATGGGCAAAACCTACGATGGAATTCATCGCATCAGCTTCCTGATCGACGCTGACGGCAAAATTGAACACGTATTTGATGATTTCAAAACCAGCAATCACCACGACGTGGTGCTTAACTGGCTGAAAGAACACGCCTGATTACTTTTCTCCATTCCTTGCCGGCTGCACTTGCAGTCGGCACATCTCACATCTTCTCTCCGCCCTGCGACACTCGTTTCAACGCCTTTTCGCTAAAGGTCAATCTTGCGCGATTTGTCCATCAGGCCAGGCGTGAATCACCGCTTTGATCAGCGTTGCCAATGGAATGGCGAAGAATACGCCCCAGAATCCCCACAAACCGCCGAAGATAACCACCGATAAAATAATCACCAGCGGATGCAGGTTAACCGCTTCGGAGAACAACACCGGCACTAACAAGTTGCCGTCCAGCGCCTGAATAATCAGATACACCGCGAAGCAACTCCAAAACTCGGTGCCTGCGCCAAACTGGAATAGCGCCACGCCAACCACCGGAATAGTCACGACAAAGGCGCCGATATACGGAATAAGCACCGAAAACCCAACCAGTACCGCCAGCAACAGCGAATAGTTCAGCCCGAAGAGTAAGAAACCCAGCCAGGTAGCTATCCCCACCACCACCATCTCCAGCACTTTGCCACGGATATAATTGGTGATTTGCTGATTCATCTCCTTCCAGACCTGCCCGGCCAGACCGCGGTTACGCGGCAACACCCGACGAACAGCATTCAACATTTGCTCTTTATCTTTCAGCAGGAAGAAAACCATCAGCGGCACCAGCACCAGATAAACAGCAATCGTCAGTAAACCGACCAGCGAGGCGAGAGAAATTTTCACCACCGAGTCGCCCATGCTAAGCATCCGACTGCGCATATTTTCAGCCATTGCATCAATAATCCCCGCATCCATTAATGCGGGATAACGGCGCGGTAGCGTGGCAGCAAAATCAGAAAGTTTATTAAGCATCCCCGGCATATCGCGAATTAAGTAAATACCCTGCTGCCAGGCGACAGGCAGCACCACGAACGCCATCAGTAACAGGATGCCCACAAACAGAATCAGCACAATTGATGTCGCCCAACGACGGGAACAACCAATAGATTGCAGGCGGACAGTCGGCCATTCCAGTAAATAGGCCAGCACAATCGCCACCAGCAGCGGTGCAAGTAAGCCGCTAAAGAAAAAGATAATGCCAAAACCGGCAACTAAAATAACCAGCAAGGCAATCGCTTCCGGGTCGCTAAAGCGGCGGCGATACCATTGCATCAACATTTCGAGCATAAAGACCTTCCCTGAACCTCAAAAGCGGGATTGCGATCCATAATTGTATCGAAATGTCACAAAAAAGACTTCGCTTTTTATGATGGATTCAGGAAACTGAAAAGTCGTTTGAGTGGGCTAATCTTCGCCGTTACACTCAAAGGCGGTGCGGCGGGAACGATATTTCACAGTATCGGTCAAATGACTATCTCCAGAAAACAGGACAGAGGTTATGTTCAGGCAGTTGAAAAAAAACCTGGTTGCAACCCTCATTGCTGCCATGACTATCGGTCAGGTAGCCCCGGCGTTTGCCGATAGCGCAGACACCTTGCCGGATATGGGAACCTCCGCAGGAAGCACGCTTTCCATTGGTCAGGAAATGCAGATGGGCGACTATTATGTCCGCCAGTTACGCGGCAGTGCGCCGTTAATTAATGACCCACTGTTAACGCAATATATTAATTCGCTGGGTATGCGTCTGGTTTCGCATGCCAATTCAGTTAAGACGCCGTTCCATTTCTTTCTGATCAATAACGACGAAATTAACGCCTTTGCCTTCTTTGGCGGTAACGTGGTGCTGCACTCTGCCTTGTTCCGTTACTCCGATAACGAAAGCCAACTGGCTTCGGTCATGGCACACGAAATCTCCCACGTCACCCAACGTCACCTGGCGCGAGCGATGGAAGATCAGCAGCGTAGCGCGCCGCTGACCTGGGTCGGCGCGTTAGGTTCTATTTTACTGGCAATGGCCAGTCCGCAAGCGGGTATGGCGGCATTGACCGGTACGCTGGCGGGAACGCGTCAGGGGATGATCAGCTTCACTCAACAAAACGAACAGGAAGCAGACCGTATTGGTATTCAGGTACTGCAGCGCTCGGGATTCGATCCACAGGCGATGCCGACCTTCCTCGAAAAATTACTCGATCAGGCGCGCTACTCTTCACGCCCACCAGAAATTTTGCTGACTCACCCATTGCCGGAAAGCCGTCTGGCGGATGCCCGCAACCGTGCCAACCAAATGCGCCCGACGGTGGTTCAGTCATCAGAAGATTTTTATCTGGCAAAAGCACGCACGCTTGGGATGTATAATTCCGGGCGTAACCAGCTCACCAGTGATTTGCTGGATGAGTGGGCCAAAGGTAATGTGCGTCAGCAACGGGCGGCGCAATATGGCCGCGCTTTACAGGCGATGGAAGCCAATAAATTCGATGAAGCGCGGAAAACACTGCAACCATTGCTGGCGGCAGAACCGGGTAATGCGTGGTATCTCGATCTGGCAACGGATATTGACCTCGGACAGCACAAAGCCAGCGATGCGATCAATCGGTTGAAAAATGCCCGTGATTTACGCACCAACCCAGTGTTGCAGCTCAACCTGGCGAACGCTTATCTGCAAGGCGGTCAACCGCAGGAAGCGGCCACTATTCTGAATCGCTACACCTTTAACAATAAAGATGACAGCAATGGCTGGGATTTGCTGGCCCAGGCGGAGGCCGCGTTGAATAATCGCGATCAGGAACTGGCGGCGCGGGCGGAAGGTTATGCGCTCGCCGGGCGGCTCGATCAGGCCATTTCATTGTTAAGTAGCGCCAGTTCACAAGTAAAATTAGGCAGTCTACAACAGGCCCGCTACGATGCGCGTATCGATCAGTTGCGTCAGTTGCAGGAACGCTTTAAGCCTTATACCAAGATGTAATACGCATTAAAGGAAGAACAATGACCAAACAGGTAAAAATCTACCATAATCCGCGCTGTTCAAAGAGTCGCGAAACGCTGAACCTGCTGAAAGAAAACGGCGTGGAGCCAGAAGTAGTGCTCTACCTTGAGACCCCCGCCGATGCGGCAACGCTGCATGCATTGCTGAAAATGCTGGGTATGAAAAGCGCCCGTGAATTGATGCGCCAGAAAGAGGAGCTTTATAAAGAGCTGAATCTGGCTGACAGTTCACTTAGCGAAGAAGCGCTGATTCAGGCGATGGTGGATAATCCGAAGCTGATGGAACGCCCGATTGTGGTCGCCAATGGCAAAGCGCGGATTGGTCGTCCACCGGAGCAGGTGCTGGAAATCGTTAGTTAACGTCGGCCATTGTCGCATATTGCCGGATGCGATGCTTACCGCGTCTTATCCGGCCTACGCGTGCAATACAAATGCCTTGTTACAGCTTCAGGATCTCTTTCACAAACGGGATGGTCAACTTACGTTGTGCGGTAATCGACGCCCGATCGAGCTGATCCAACGTCATAAATAGCGTGCGCATCTCTCTGTCCAGACGCTTCAACAAGAAACGTCCCACATCTTCCGGCAACTCAAAACCACGCAAACGCGCGCGTAACTGTAACGCCTGCAACTTATCTTCATCAGAAAGCGGCTGCAATTTGTAGATCTGCCCCCAGTCAAGACGCGATGCAAGATCCGGGAGTCCCAGATTCAACTGCCGCGGAGGACGATCGCCAGTGATCAACAAGCGCGTGTTGCCCGATTCCAGAATGCGGTTGTAGAGATCGAAAATCGCCATTTCCCACAACTCATCGCCAGCAATACATTCAATATTATCGATGCAGACCAGAGACAGTTGTTCCATACCGTCGAGCACTTCGGGAACAAACCAGGTGCGTTTGTCCAGCGGGACATACCCCACCGCATCGCCACGCTGCGATAGTTCCGCGCAAGCCGCGTGCAGCAGATGGCTGCGCCCCGCGCCTTCGCGTGCCCAGAGATAGATGTAACCGCTATGTTCCTGACGCAGCACATTTTGCAGCGCGGCCAGTAAAGAGGAGTTATCCCCCGGCCAGAAACTTGCAAAGGTTTCGTCGTCAGGAAGATAAAGTGGCAAAGAGAGCTGTGCCGGTGTGTTCAGAGATACCTCAACCAGGATTTCAAAAAATCGTGAGAAGTTTACCACAGAATTCTATGATGTTAGAACCGGGCAGCAGTACTGCCCGGTTGGTACATTATTTTTCTGTTATCTCTGCATCTTCTGCGTCCAGTACGACTTCTTCCGGGCGCAGTATGCTAATCAGTTTGAAGACCAGGCTTAAGCCAATGCCGACGATGGTTGCCAACGCCATGCCTTTCAGCTCTGCCGCACCGATGTTTACCTTCGCACCGCTGACGCCGATGATCAGAATGACCGATGTCAGGATCAGGTTCTGTGCTTTGTTGTAATCCACTTTTGATTCAATCAGCACACGAATACCTGAAGCGCCAATCACACCGTAGAGCAGCAGCGAAACCCCGCCCATAACCGGTAATGGGATCATCTGAATCGCGGCAGCCAGTTTACCGACGCAAGAGAGCAGGATGGCGAAAATCGCCGCACCGCCGATAACCCAGGTGCTGTATACGCGGGTGATCGCCATAACGCCGATGTTTTCACCGTAGGTGGTGTTTGGTGTGGAGCCAAAGAAGCCGGAGATGACCGTCGACAATCCGTTAGCAAACATCGAACGATGTAAACCAGGGTCGCGCAGAAGATCTTTTTTCACGATATTGGCCGTTACCACCAGATGCCCGACGTGTTCGGCAATAACCACCAGCGCCGCAGGCAGGATGGTCAGAATGGCGAACCACTCAAAGCGAGGTGTATAGATGGTCGGCAGAGCAAACCAGTGAGCGTTAATAATCGGCGTGGTATCGACAATTCCCATCGCGAAGGAGAGCGCGTAACCCACCAGCACGCCAATCAGAATTGGAATAATCGCCAGGAAACCACGGAACAAAACAGAACCTAAAACCGTAACTGCCAGAGTGGTAATAGAAATGATGATGGTTTTGGAATCTGGCGTTTGCCCTTCAGCAGGCAGTAAGCCCGCCATGCCAGCCGCGACCCCCGCCAGCTCCAGACCAATGACGGCAACGATTGCCCCCATTGCCGCAGGTGGAAACAGCACGTCCAGCCAGCCGGTTCCCGCTTTCTTCACAATAAAAGAAACCAGACAGAACAGCACGCCGCACATAATAAAACCGCCCAGCGCGACTTCATAACCTAACGGCAACAACAACAATACCGGGGAAATAAAGGCAAAGCTGGAACCGAGATAAGCAGGGATTTTCCCTTTACAGATGAAGAGATATAGCAGCGTCCCGATACCGTTAAATAACAGTACGGTCGCCGGGTTAATATGAAATAAGACGGGCACCAGGACGGTTGCACCAAACATGGCGAATAAATGCTGCAAACTAAGCGGGATTGTCTGTAAAAGTGGCGGTCTTTCACTCACCCCGATAGCACGGCGCGTCATAGTATTATCCTCTGTATATTTTGTGTTATAGGCGCTTTACTCAAAAAAAAGCCGACTCTTAAAGTCGGCTTTAATTGTTTTTTATTCGTTATTTCGTACCAAAGATTTTGTCACCGGCATCGCCGAGGCCCGGAATAATGTATCCGTGCTCGTTCAGCCCCTGGTCAATCGACGCAGTATAAAGTTCAACATCCGGGTGCGCTTTTTCCAGCGCAGCGATACCTTCCGGCGCAGCCACCAGCACCAGCACTTTAATGCTGCTGCAACCTGCTTTTTTCAGCAGGTCAATGGTCGCGATAACGGAACCACCGGTTGCCAGCATTGGGTCGACGATCAGCGCCATACGCTCATCAATGTTCGACACCAGCTTCTGGAAGTAAGGTACCGGCTCCAGCGTTTCTTCGTTACGATACATACCAACTACGCTGATACGCGCGCTCGGAACATTTTCCAGCACGCCGTCCATCATCCCCAGACCCGCGCGCAGAATTGGCACCACGGTAATTTTCTTACCTTTGATCTGGTCGATTTCTACCGGGCCGTTCCAGCCTTCGATGGTTACTTTTTCAGTTTCGAGGTCGGCGGTCGCTTCGTAAGTCAGCAGGCTACCCACTTCGGAAGCGAGTTCACGAAAGCGCTTGGTGCTGATGTCTTGCTCACGCATCAGTCCCAGCTTGTGTTTGACGAGTGGGTGTTTGACTTCCACGATCTTCATACTCTTTCTCCTTTGAGGGGCAGCCACAAAAAAAATCGACGGATTATACCGCCTTTCTTTAAGCTGGCAATATTATTTTCGTTGACTTTAGTCAAAATGATAACGATTTGAGATAAAGTTATTTTATATTCAAATAGTTACGAAAGAAAATTATTCCGTCTGAAAACCATTCTTTGCCTTCATGCAAGTTTTCTTTCGCCACACGAATGGTCAAAAGAAGCGAAAAAAGGTTGTGTAAAGCAGTCTCGCAAACGTTTGCTTTCCCTGTTAGAATTGCGCCGAATTTTATTTTTCTACCGCAAGTAACGCGTGGGGACCCAAGCAGTGACCGATAAAACCTCTCTTAGCTACAAAGATGCCGGTGTTGATATTGACGCGGGTAATGCTCTGGTTGGAAGAATCAAAGACGTAGTGAAGAAAACGCGTCGCCCGGAAGTCATGGGCGGCCTGGGCGGCTTCGGTGCGCTGTGCGCGTTGCCGCAAAAATATCGCGAACCCGTGCTGGTTTCCGGCACTGACGGCGTAGGCACCAAGCTGCGTCTGGCAATGGATTTAAAACGTCACGACACCATTGGTATCGATCTGGTCGCTATGTGTGTTAACGATCTGGTGGTGCAAGGCGCTGAACCGCTCTTTTTCCTCGACTATTACGCGACCGGAAAACTGGATGTTGATACCGCCTCTTCGGTGATAAGCGGTATCGCCGAAGGTTGTCTGCAATCCGGCTGTGCGCTGGTGGGCGGCGAAACGGCGGAAATGCCGGGGATGTATCACGGCGAAGATTATGACGTTGCGGGTTTCTGTGTTGGAGTGGTAGAAAAATCAGAAATCATCGATGGTTCTAAAGTTAGCGACGGCGATGTGCTGATTGCTCTCGGATCCAGCGGCCCGCACTCGAACGGCTACTCTCTGGTGCGCAAAATTATTGAAGTCAGCGGTTGCGACCCACAAACCACCGAACTCGACGGCAAACCGTTAGCCGATCATCTGCTGGCGCCCACTCGCATTTACGTGAAATCAGTGCTGGAGCTAATCGAAAAAGTTGATGTGCACGCCATTGCTCACCTGACCGGCGGCGGCTTCTGGGAAAATATTCCGCGTGTATTACCGGAAAACACTCAGGCAGTCATTGATGAATCCTCCTGGCAGTGGCCAGCAGTGTTTCACTGGCTGCAAACGGCAGGCAACGTCAGCCGCCATGAAATGTATCGCACCTTCAACTGCGGCGTCGGGATGATTATCGCCGTGCCTGCTCCGAAAGTGGACAAAGCCCTCGCCCTGCTCAATGCCAACGGTGAAAACGCGTGGAAAATCGGTATCATCAAAGCTTCTGATTCCGAACAACGCGTGGTTATTGAATAATGAATATTGTGGTGCTTATTTCCGGCAACGGAAGTAATTTGCAGGCAATTATTGATGCCTGCAAAGCCAACAAAATTAAAGGCACCCTACGGGCAGTTTTCAGTAATAAGGCCGACGCATTCGGCCTTGAACGCGCCCGCCAGGCCGGTATTGCAACACATACACTTGTCGCCAGCGAGTTTGACAGCCGTGAAGCTTATGATCGGGAGTTGATTCATGAGATCGACGTTTACTCTCCCAATGTCGTGGTACTGGCCGGTTTTATGCGCATTCTCAGCCCGGCATTTGTTTCCCACTATGCCGGGCGTTTGCTGAATATCCACCCCTCCCTGCTACCGAAATATCCCGGCTTGCATACCCATCGTCAGGCACTGGAAAACGGCGATGAGGAACATGGTACATCGGTGCATTTCGTGACCGATGAACTGGATGGCGGCCCGGTTATTTTACAGGCTAAAGTTCCGGTTTTTGCCGGTGATACGGAAGATGAAATTACAGCCCGCGTGCAAACTCAGGAGCACGCCATTTACCCACTGGTGATTAGCTGGTTTGTCGATGGTCGCCTGAAAATGAACGAAAACGCCGCATGGCTGGATGGTCAGCGTCTGCCGCCGCAGGGCTATGCCGCTGACGAAGAGTAGTATCCCCTTTTAAAGCGCCAGCGTTGGCGCTTTAGCTCATCTGTAAATCGCAGGCTCCAGCAGTTTTTTTCCCCCTTTTCTGGCATAGTTGGACATCTGTCAATATTGCTCGCCATAATATCCAGGCAGTGTCCCGTGAATACAACGGAGTAAAAGTGGTAATGGGTCAGGAAAAGCTATACATCGAAAAAGAGCTCAGTTGGTTATCGTTCAATGAACGCGTGCTTCAGGAAGCGGCGGACAAATCTAACCCGCTGATTGAAAGGATGCGTTTCCTGGGGATCTACTCCAATAACCTTGATGAGTTCTATAAAGTCCGCTTCGCCGAGCTGAAGCGACGTATCATTATTAGCGAAGAACAAGGCTCTAATTCTCACTCCCGCCACCTGCTGGGAAAAATTCAGTCCCGGGTGCTGAAAGCCGATCAGGAATTCGACGGCCTGTACAATGAACTGCTGCTGGAAATGGCTCGTAACCAAATTTTCCTGATCAATGAACGCCAGCTCTCCGTCAATCAGCAAAACTGGCTGCGTCATTACTTTAAACAGTATCTACGTCAGCACATTACGCCGATTTTAATTAACCCTGACACTGATTTAGTCCAGTTCCTGAAAGATGATTACACCTATCTGGCAGTAGAAATTATCCGTGGCGATACTATCCGCTATGCGCTGCTGGAAATCCCGTCAGATAAAGTACCGCGCTTTGTAAATTTACCGCCGGAAGCGCCACGGCGTCGCAAGCCTATGATCCTTCTGGATAACATTTTGCGTTATTGCCTGGATGATATTTTTAAAGGCTTCTTTGATTATGATGCGCTAAATGCCTATTCGATGAAGATGACCCGCGACGCCGAATACGATTTAGTGCATGAGATGGAAGCCAGCCTGATGGAGCTGATGTCTTCCAGCCTGAAGCAACGTTTAACCGCAGAACCAGTACGTTTTGTTTATCAACGCGATATGCCCAATGCGCTGGTTGAAGTGTTGCGCGAGAAACTGACCATTTCCCGCTACGATTCCATCGTACCCGGCGGTCGTTATCACAATTTTAAAGACTTTATTAATTTCCCCAACGTCGGCAAAGCAAACCTGGTGAATAAGCCGCTGCCGCGTTTACGCCACATTTGGTTTGATAAAGCTCAGTTTCGCAACGGTTTTGACGCCATTCGCGAACGCGATGTTCTGCTCTATTATCCTTATCACACTTTTGAGCACGTACTGGAACTACTGCGTCAGGCTTCGTTCGACCCAAGTGTACTGGCTATTAAAATTAACATTTACCGCGTGGCGAAAGATTCTCGAATCATCGATTCGATGATCCATGCGGCGCACAACGGTAAGAAAGTCACCGTAGTCGTTGAGTTACAGGCGCGTTTCGATGAAGAAGCCAATATTCATTGGGCAAAACGACTGACTGAAGCGGGCGTGCACGTGATTTTCTCCGCGCCGGGGCTGAAAATTCACGCCAAACTATTCTTGATCTCACGTAAAGAAAACGGCGAAGTCGTGCGTTACGCACATATCGGGACGGGGAACTTTAACGAAAAAACCGCACGCCTTTATACTGACTATTCGCTGCTGACCGCCGATGCGCGCATCACCAACGAAGTACGGAGAGTGTTCAACTTTATTGAAAACCCATACCGCCCGGTGACATTTGATTATTTAATGGTGTCACCGCAAAACTCCCGCCGTCTGCTGTATGAAATGGTGGATCGCGAGATTGCCAACGCTCAACAGGGACTGCCCTGTGGTATTACTCTGAAGCTGAATAACCTGGTAGATAAAGGGCTGGTCGATCGTCTGTATGCGGCCTCCAGCTCCGGCGTACCGGTGAATCTGCTGGTTCGCGGTATGTGTTCATTGATCCCCAATCTGGAAGGCATTAGCGACAATATTCGTGCCATCAGCATTGTCGATCGTTACCTTGAACATGACCGGGTTTATATTTTTGAAAATGGCGGCGATAAAAAAGTTTACCTCTCTTCCGCCGACTGGATGACGCGCAATATTGATTATCGTATTGAAGTGGCGACGCCGCTTCTCGATCCGCGCCTGAAGCAGCGGGTACTGGACATCATCGACATTTTGTTCAGCGATACAGTCAAAGCACGTTATATCGATAAAGAACTCAGTAATCGCTATGTTCCCCGCGGTAATCGCCGCAAAGTGCGGGCGCAGTTGGCGATCTATGACTACATCAAATCACTCGAACAGCCTGAATAACCCTATGCCAATACACGACAAATCCCCTCGCCCGCAGGAGTTTGCTGCGGTCGATCTTGGTTCAAACAGTTTCCACATGGTCATTGCCCGTGTGGTGGATGGCGCCATGCAGATTATTGGCCGCCTGAAACAACGAGTGCACCTGGCGGACGGTCTTGGGCCGGATAATATGTTGAGTGAAGAGGCGATGGCGCGCGGTTTAAACTGTCTGTCGCTATTTGCCGAACGTCTGCAAGGTTTTTCTCCCGCCAGTGTCTGTATTGTCGGGACTCATACGCTGCGTCAGGCGCTGAACGCCACCGATTTTCTGAAACGTGCGGAAAAGGTCATTCCCTACCCGATTGAAATTATTTCCGGTAATGAAGAAGCCCGTCTGATTTTTATGGGCGTGGAACATACTCAGCCGGAAAAAGGCCGCAAGCTGGTTATTGATATTGGCGGCGGCTCCACGGAACTGGTCATTGGCGAAAATTTTGAACCCATCCTTGTTGAAAGCCGCCGGATGGGTTGTGTCAGCTTTGCCCAGCTCTATTTCCCAGGCGGGGTTATCAATAAAGAGAATTTCCAGCGTGCACGCATGGCGGCAGCACAAAAACTGGAAACCTTGACCTGGCAATTCCGTATTCAGGGCTGGAACGTCGCAATGGGTGCTTCCGGCACCATTAAAGCCGCCCATGAAGTGTTGATGGAGATGGGCGAGAAAGACGGAATAATTACCCCGGAACGACTCGAAAAACTGGTGAAAGAGGTGTTACGTCACCGTAATTTCGCATCGCTGAGTTTACCAGGTCTTTCCGAAGAGCGGAGAACCGTATTTGTCCCGGGGCTGGCAATTTTATGCGGTGTGTTTGATGCCTTAGCTATTCGTGAACTCCGGCTTTCTGATGGGGCGCTACGCGAAGGCGTTCTGTATGAGATGGAAGGCCGTTTCCGTCATCAGGATGTACGTAGCCGCACCGCCAGTAGCCTCGCTAACCAATATCATATTGACAGCGAACAGGCCAGGCGAGTGCTGGAAACCACTATGCACATGTACGAACAGTGGCGGGAACAGCAGCCGAAGCTGGCGCATCCGCAACTGGAAGCGTTACTACGCTGGGCGGCCATGCTGCATGAGGTTGGGTTAAATATCAACCATAGCGGCTTACATCGACATTCTGCATATATTTTGCAAAACAGCGACTTGCCGGGTTTTAATCAGGAACAACAACTGATGATGGCAACGTTGGTGCGCTATCACCGAAAAGCAATTAAGCTCGACGATCTGCCGCGCTTTACCTTGTTTAAGAAGAAACAGTTCATGCCGTTAATTCAGCTGCTGCGACTCGGCGTATTGCTCAACAATCAACGTCAGGCAACAACCACGCCGCCGACTTTAACGCTGATTACCGATGACAGCCACTGGACGCTGCGTTTTCCTCATGACTGGTTTAGCCAGAATGCGCTGGTACTGCTTGATCTGGAAAAGGAGCAAGAATACTGGGAAGGTGTAACTGGCTGGCAGTTGAAAATTGAAGAAGAAAACACACCTGAAATAGCCGCTTGAGGTTTTACGGGCCGGGAGAACCACCGGCCCGTATTATTCAGACATCTTCCCTAATGGGGTCAATTGCATTCAACGACTCAATTAATGGCTGTGGTTTACCAATAAGATAACCCTGCATGTAATCAATCCCCAAAGATTGTACAGCCCGGCGAATATCTTCATTTTCAACGTATTCCGCCACTACTTGCATTTTCTTCATTCGCGCCAGATGGCATATCGACGCCACTATCTGATAATCCAGACTATTTGAGACAATATTGCGAATGAAACTACCATCAATTTTTAATAGATTGGCATTCACATTTTTTAGTCGCGCATAACTGGCATAGCCCGTGCCAAAATCATCAATTGCAATCTGGCATCCTAACTCCTGAAGATGCTGTAACGTAATCTGCGCCTGCTTAACATTGGTCAGGGCATTGCTTTCGGTAACTTCGAAAATAAGCTGCCATGCTTCTATCTGGTATTTAGCCAACAAACGGCCGATATCAACAGGGAAACGCGCCTGGCACACCGAGGTCGGTGACAGATTAATAGCAAAGCGGTGGGCTGGTATCTTCTCTCTGTTTTCAGCCATAAATTGCAACGTATGCTCAATGACCCACATATCGATACTGGACGATAAGCCAAATTCATGCGCGACCGGCAAGAAATTGTCAGGATTGATGAGTTCATTATTCTCACCTTTCATGCGCAACAAAATTTCGTGATAAACATCACCGCGCATCCCGGTAATCGGCTGAGCCATCAGGCAAAAATGATCATGTTCAAGTGCCTGTTGTAGCCGATTCATCATCGCCACTTTATCTTTTAATTCACGTTGTAAATACATTGCTCCACGGCGTTGCATATTTTCTGGAGCATTGGTCACTATAGAAAGCTCGGCAACCGTGCTTAGCTCTCCCAGCAACAGATATATGTGATTCACAGGAGAGCGTACATAACAATAACTGACGCCAATTTGTGGTTGCAGCGGCATACCATCCCAAAAGAAGCGAAATTGCTTCAGATGGTTATCCAGCGCGGTTATGCGCTCCTGATGCGATTCTGTATTCAGCCGCAGTGCAAGATCGTTACCTGAGAGCTGATAAACATCTTCGCCCGGTTGCAGCAACGGCGCCAGCCAATGTGAAAGTTTTTGCTTGTATTGAATACGCAACATGATGCCATAGTTTTTTACCAGCATCTCCATGCCTGGAATACGTAAATAGCATAGTGCGGACCAGGGCGCATCACGCAACGCTCGATTCAGGGCGCGAATATTCGGCAGATGGACAACCGGGTCCACATATGCAAGTCTCTGAATGCGCCTGCTAACCACTCTCTGACGGGTAGCCAGAACAGCCATATAATTGACGATAAAGGAGAACACCAGATAACTGGAAGAGGTTATGGTCAGTTGAGTGGTATATCCGTGATAAAAGGGAATGTAATTCTGATAGCTATGAATACTGATTATCAGTACCACCGCCCAAAGAAGCGAAATCAACTTATAGCCATAGCGCATCGCTCCCCACATCATCAGCGGCAGCAATAACGACAACGTATAATTAGTGCTAAAGATTGTACTTTTTTCATTCAATGGCATACACAACAACATTAACAACGCTGTGAGTATGCCCCCCCAGAGCACAAATTCTTTTTTGCTAACTTTACTGTCAACCTGCTGTTTTAATTGAGAATAATAGCTACGTAAATAAAAAGGATTTCGCACGGACCGAATAATAAAATAGCACAGAGGAACGCCGATAAGATTCCCCACCAGCAGGGCCTGGTAATTGATTAATGTCCCCAGATTAAAGGGCATAACCCCCACCAGATTTTCCCGACTGGGTAATAGCCCTACGAACGCCGCGAACTGGAAAAGCACCAGAAACAACGTCGCGGGGAAAATAATCTGCCAAAAAACGCGCCGGGAAAGTAAACGGGCATCGCCGTGTGAAACGTTGTTACGCCGGGGAGTAAAGACTCTGTAACCTCCCCAGCAAAGAATGATAATAATAATAAAATTAATCGTTAACGAGAGAGTTTCATAAAAACCAAGTTCCGTATACTTGCGAACAAAAATCCCTAACGCGATACCGGGTATGGCTGCCCAACTGAAAAACATCATCATGCTGATCATCAGTGCTAAAGGCAGATAAAAGAGAAAAACTTCGCCAGAAGAAATATGCGCATACGTATTTATATGGGCGAAAACAGGCAAAATCAAAGAAGGCAGGATTAGCGGCAGCCCCCACCATTTATCGCGTATTTTTATATAAGTTGCATTCAGTTTCATAGATGCTCAGCAGAATTCCCCACATCCTGAAGGGGGTATATTCAGACAGGCATCCCACCTGACTTCTAAGAGTGATAATTCGTCACTATTTGAGCCACGATTCTAGTTGTCATATGAAAGTACCAATTGATATATATCAAACAATTCTATCCTGATTAATGAATTATTACGCTTATCATGTTAATTCATCATTATTACATCATCACTGTAAATAATTAAATTAACTTCTATAACATTAAAATATGTATCCACTGACTCTTTTTTACATAATGAAGAATTGACCATTTTGCTATGATGTGCCTTAATGTAAGTACCGTCCACGAAGTTGGACATAGCTTAAGGAACCTTTTGTGAGTCAGGCAACCAGTATGCGAAAACGACACCGATTTAACAGTCGCATGACCCGAATCGTACTGCTCATCAGCTTTATCTTCTTCTTTGGCCGCTTTATCTACTCCTCCGTCGGCGCCTGGCAGCATCATCAGAGCAAAAAAGAAGCTCAACAATCCACGCTCTCTGTCGAGTCACCGGTACAACGTTAGCGGGAACATCGAACATTGCCCCAACAGTAAAACAGCTTCAGGTTGTTTGATGTCTTTTGTCTCTTTCTGGCTTACAGGAATCAGAAGGCGTATTGCTGCGCAATTTTTCAATATCCCGGAAAAACATTCTAGAATATATACCATCATATATAAGATGATAGTTATTATTTATATTTCATATATATTTAATTAATATTTTCTCACCACGCATTCACTTTAATTATAATAAAAAATTTAATTCTTTTACTCCACCATCAATAGATTTACTTTTGTTGGATGATGATTTTAAATAATCATGTTTTTTACAATGCGATTAACAAGGATTAGTGATGAACTTTAAAAAATGTTTCTTACCTGTAGCTATTTTGGCTTCTTTCACTCTCGCTGGCTGTCAATCCAATGCAGATGATCATGCTGCTGATGTTTATCAAACAGATCAGCTGAACTCAAAACAAGAGACCAAAACAGTTAATATTATTTCCGTGCTACCAGCAAAAGTAGCGGTAGATAATACGAAAAATAAACAAGCAGCACAGACTTTTGGCGCTGTTCTTGGTGCAGTGGCAGGTGGTGTTGTGGGCCATAACGTAGGTTCCGGCAGCAGCCTGAATACCACGGCTGGTGCAGTCGGAGGTGGTGCGGCAGGTGCGGCAGCAGGCTCCATGGTAAGTGATAAAACTTTAGTTGAAGGTGTGTCTTTAACCTATAAAGACGGGAAAAAAGTTTATACCTCAACCCAGGTTGGCAAACAGTGCCAATTCACTACTGGTTTAGCAGTTGTTATCTCCACTGCTTACAATGAAACCCGCATTCAGCCAAACGCGACATGCCCTGAGAAAAAATAATCATCAGGGGGGGTCATGAAGAAAATACTGCTGTGCGCAATTCTGGCTACGCTAAGCAACACAACCTTTGCCTCTTCATTACAGGATCAGCTCTCCGCAGTTGCAGAAGCTGAACAGCAGGGCAAAAATGAAGAGAAAAAAGAGCATGATGAATGGGTAGCGGAGCGCAACAGAGAAGTCCAACAAGAAAGGCAACGACGCGCAAATGCGCAGGCAGCAGCGAATAAGAAAGCCGCAGCTGCTGCGGCAGCACGACAAGCTCGTCAGGACAAGTTGGATGCTGAAGCCACCAAAGATAAACAGCGTGATCAAGGTTATGAAGATGAGTTGCGCAGTTTAGAAATCCAGAAGCAAAAACTGGCACTGGCGAAAGAAGAAGCGCGAGTAAAAAGGGAAAACGAGTACATCGATCAGGAGCTTAAGCGTCAGGCTGCGCATACTGATGTTGTTCAGTCAGAAGCCGATGCGAACCGCAATATGTCGGAAGGCGGACGCGATTTGATGAAAAGTGCCGGCAAAGCAGAAGAAAATAAATCTGATAGCTGGTTTAACTAATTGCTTTCTCTACCATAAAGCCCATGATTCGTAAGAATTATGGGCTTTTTTATATATACAAAAAAACCCTCCAGAGAACGGAGGGTTTTGTGACTAAAATATACGGCAGCCCTACCCGACAAGAAAATGTTGCAATGCGTTGTCGGATTTATTCCCACTCAATCGTAGCTGGCGGCTTACCGCTGATGTCATACACCACGCGAGAAATACCGTTCACTTCGTTGATGATGCGGTTAGAAACGCGACCGAGGAAATCGTACGGCAGGTGTGCCCAGTGAGCGGTCATAAAGTCGATGGTTTCAACAGCACGCAGGGAGACAACCCAGTCGTATTTACGCCCATCGCCCATTACGCCTACAGAACGTACCGGCAGGAAGACGGTGAACGCCTGGCTGACTTTATTGTACAAATCCGCTTTACGCAGTTCTTCAATGAAGATGGCATCAGCACGGCGCAGCAGGTCACAGTACTCTTTCTTCACTTCGCCCAGTACACGCACGCCGAGGCCCGGTCCCGGGAACGGGTGGCGGTACAGCATGTCGTACGGCAGGCCCAGCTCCAGACCAATTTTACGCACTTCATCTTTGAACAGCTCTTTCAGCGGTTCAACCAGGCCCATCTTCATCTCTTTCGGCAGGCCGCCCACGTTGTGGTGGGATTTGATCACGTGCGCTTTACCAGTCGCAGACGCGGCAGATTCGATTACATCAGGGTAGATTGTGCCCTGCGCCAGCCACTTCACATCTTCCACTTTCAGGGCTTCTTCATCGAACACTTCAACAAAGACGCGACCGATGATTTTACGTTTCGCTTCTGGATCGTGTTCACCTGCCAGCGCTGACAGGAAACGATCTTCTGCCGGAACGTGAATAATGTTCAGGCCAAAGCGATCGCCAAACATGTCCATCACCTGTTCCGCTTCGTTAAGGCGCAGCAGGCCGTTATCAACGAACACGCAGGTCAGATTTTTACCGATAGCGCGATGCAGCAGCATGGCGGTAACGGAGGAATCCACGCCGCCAGAAAGGCCGAGGATCACTTTATCGTCGCCCACCTGCTCGCGAATGCGGGCTACAGCGTCGTCGATAATTTTCGCTGGCGTCCACAGCGCTTCACACTGGCAGATATCCAGAACAAAACGCTCCAGCATACGCATACCCTGGCGGGTGTGAGTCACTTCCGGGTGGAACTGCACGCCGTAGAAGCGTTTTTCTTCGTTCGCCATAATGGCAAACGGGCAGTTTTCAGTGCTGGCGACGGTCACGAAATCGGACGGGATAGCGGTAACTTTATCACCGTGGCTCATCCAGACATCCAGCAGTGGCTTACCGTCCGCAGTCAGCGCATCTTCGATACCGCGAACCAGTGCGCTGTCGTTTACAACTTCAACCTGCGCATAGCCAAACTCACGTTCGTTGGAGGCTTCAACGTGGCCGCCCAACTGCATTGCCATCGTCTGCATGCCATAGCAAACGCCGAATACCGGTACGCCAGCTTCAAAGACATACTGCGGTGCGCGCGGGCTGTTTTCTTCGGTGGTGCTTTCCGGGCCGCCGGAAAGAATGATGCCGCTTGGGTTGAAGTCACGAATTTGTGCTTCTGTCACATCCCACGCCCACAGTTCGCAGTAAACGCCCAGCTCACGCACGCGGCGCGCAACCAGTTGGGTGTACTGAGAACCGAAGTCCAGAATGAGGATGCGATGCTTATGAATGTTTTCCGTCATTGACGCTTATTCCGAGGCAAGTGAAACAGATAATATAAATCGCCCGACATGAAGTCGGGCGAAGAGAATCAGGAGCCCAGACGGTAGTTCGGGGACTCTTTAGTGATGGTCACGTCATGGACGTGGCTTTCCTGAATGCCCGCACCGCTGATACGTACAAACTCCGCTTTAGTACGCAGTTCGTCGATAGTACCACAGCCAGTCAGCCCCATACAGGAGCGCAGGCCGCCCATCTGCTGATGGATGATCTCTTTCAGGCGACCTTTGTAAGCTACGCGACCTTCAATACCTTCCGGCACCAGTTTGTCGGCAGCGTTGTCGCTCTGGAAGTAACGGTCAGAAGACCCTTTGGACATCGCGCCCAGAGAACCCATTCCACGGTAAGATTTGTAAGAACGGCCCTGGTAGAGCTCGATTTCCCCCGGGGATTCCTCCGTACCTGCCAGCATGGAACCCACCATTACCGCGCTTGCGCCAGCGGCGATAGCTTTGGCGATATCGCCAGAGAAGCGGATACCGCCGTCAGCGATAACCGGAATACCAGTGCCTTCCAGCGCTTCTACGGCGTCAGCAACAGCGGTGATTTGCGGAACACCGACACCAGTCACGATACGCGTCGTACAAATAGAACCTGGGCCGATACCGACTTTAACCGCGCTGCAGCCCGCTTCTGCCAGAGCTCGAGCGCCAGCGGCAGTTGCGACGTTGCCGCCGATGATTTGCAGATCCGGGTATTTCGCACGGGTTTCACGGATACGTTGCAGAACGCCTTCAGAATGACCGTGAGAGGAGTCGATCAGCAGAACGTCAACGCCTGCGGCAACCAGTGCGTCAACACGCTCTTCGTTACCCGCGCCCGCGCCAACCGCTGCACCAACGCGCAGACGGCCTTGTTCGTCTTTACAGGCATTCGGTTTACGTTCCGCTTTCTGGAAGTCTTTCACGGTGATCATGCCGATCAGGTGGAATTCATCATCAACCACCAGCGCCTTCTCAACACGTTTTTCGTGCATTTTAGCCAGCACAACTTCGCGGGCTTCGCCTTCACGGACGGTCACCAGACGCTCTTTCGGTGTCATGTAAACGCTAACCGGCTGGCTCAGGTCGGTCACAAAACGCACGTCACGACCGGTGATGATGCCGACCAGTTCGTTTTCTTCGGTAACGACCGGGTAGCCAGCAAAGCCGTTACGTTCAGTCAGTTCTTTCACTTCGCGCAGCGTCGTGGTTGGCAAAACAGTCTGCGGATCAGTCACCACGCCAGATTCGTGTTTTTTCACACGGCGAACTTCTTCAGCCTGGCGCTCAATAGACATGTTTTTGTGGATAAAGCCGATACCGCCTTCCTGGGCCAGGGCGATAGCCAGGCGCGCTTCCGTTACGGTATCCATTGCTGCGGAAAGCATAGGGATATTCAGACGAATAGTTTTCGTCAGCTGGGTGCTGAGATCAGCAGTATTCGGCAGAACGGTAGAATGAGCAGGAACGAGGAGAACGTCGTCAAACGTCAGAGCTTCTTTAGCGATACGTAGCATGGGCAATATCTCGACCAGAGTGGTTAATAAATATTGCCGCGGCATTATACAGAGCGTAACCGATTGCATCTACCCCTTTTTGCAAAAAACGCTTGCTATCCCCAATTGGCGGGTTACTATCGACTGAATAACCTGCTGATTTAGAATTTGATCTCGCTCACATGTTACCTTCTCAATCCCCTGCAATTTTTACCGTTAGCCGCCTGAATCAAACGGTTCGTCTGCTGCTTGAGCATGAGATGGGACAGGTGTGGATCAGCGGCGAAATCTCTAACTTTAGCCAGCCCTCTTCCGGTCACTGGTATTTTACGCTCAAAGACGATACCGC
>OLIF01000103.1_pt1 | contig 39848 bp, 41 predicted proteins | sample 1609681 | NCBI WGS metagenome assembly OLIF01 (sample SAMEA4350143, study PRJEB24818) | metagenome | biome: human; feature: gut; material: faeces | place: Denmark | collected 2013-09 | reverse complement strand
ATCGCTTCCGTTTCCGTGGTGCGCTTTCCACTGCCAGCATCGATGACTTTACCCGTTATTCTAAAGATCTTGCAGATGAAGGCACCCGCTGCTTTATCGATGCTGATAATATGCGTGCCGTCAGTGTGCTTAACCTGGGTACTATTGATGAACCAGGTCACGCAGATAACACCGCCACACTCAAACTGAAAAAGACAGCACCGTTCTCTGCTCTGTTGTCTGTTAACGGCGAGCGTAGCTCCCAGAAGTCACTGGCAGAATGGATTGAAGACTGGGCCGACTATCTTGTGGGCTTTGATGCTAATGGTGACGCTATTCAGGCAACAAAAGCGGCTGCGGCTGTCCGTAAAATCACGATTGAAGCAAACCAGACCGCTGATTTTGAAGATAATGACTTCAGCGGCAAACGCTCCCTGATGGAGTCTGTCGAAGCGAAGACCAAAGACATTATGCCAGTGGCATTTGAATTTAAATGCGTTCCGTTTGAAGGTCTGAAAGAACGTCCGTTTAAATTACGCCTCAGTATTATCACTGGCGATCGTCCTGTACTGGTTCTGCGCATTATTCAGCTGGAGGCGGTGCAGGAAGAAATGGCTAACGAATTTCGTGATCTGCTTGTTGAGAAATTCAAGGACAGCAAAGTAGAAACCTTTATTGGTACTTTCACCGCCTGATTTCATTACTGCAAATGCCCCTGCGGGGGCATTTATGGAAACGTAATTTACTCAATAATCGCCGGATGGTGAGGGATTCTTTTTACCAGAATTCAGTGCGGTGCAGCGCATATACGTGGAGAACAAAATGTCATTTATTAAAACTTTTTCCGGGAAGCATTTTTATTATGACAAGATAAATAAAGACGACATCGTAATTAACGATATCGCGGTTTCCCTTTCAAATATCTGCCGCTTTGCCGGTCATCTTTCTCACTTCTACAGTGTCGCCCAACATGCGGTGCTTTGCAGCCAGCTGGTGCCGCAGGAATTTGCTTTTGAAGCGTTAATGCATGATGCAACAGAAGCGTATTGCCAGGACATCCCCGCACCACTGAAACGCTTTCTTCCTGACTATAAACGAATGGAAGAAAAAATAGATGCAGTAATCCGTGAGAAATACGGGTTACCTCCTGTTATGAGCACGCCAGTGAAATATGCCGATCTCATTATGCTGGCAACCGAACGCCGTGATCTCGGGCTTGATGATGGCTCTTTATGGCCTGTACTGGAAGGTATCCCGGCAACAGAGATGTTCAAAGTTATTCCACTGGCACCGGGCCATGCCTACGGGATGTTTATGGAACGCTTCAACGAGTTATCGGAATTACGCAAATGTGCATAACTCATGTAGTTAGTTTTTCTGGCGGGAGAACATCCGCATATCTTGTTCACCTGATGGAAGAACAAAGAAAGGCTGGCAATAACGTCTGCTACATCTTTATGGATACCGGTTGCGAACATCCGCTGACATACCGCTTTATCCGGGAGGTTGTAAAGTTCTGGGACATACCACTAACTGTGTTACAGGTCGATATAAATCCTGAGCTTGGGCAGCCAAATGGTTATACAGAATGGGAGCCAAAGGATATTCAGACACGAATGCCGGTGCTTAAACCGTTTATGGACATGGTTAAAAAGTACGGCACGCCATACATCGGTGGCGCGTTCTGTACTGACAGGCTAAAACTCATCCCTTTCACGAAATACTGCGATAACCATTTCGGGCGAGGTAATTACATCACATGGCTGGGTATTCGTGCAGACGAACCCCGTAGGCTGAAACCGAAATCGGGCGTCCGGTATCTTGCCGAGCTGTCAGATTTTGATAAGTCGGATGTTATCCGGTGGTGGCGAAAACAACCTTTTGATTTGCAAATCCCGGAGCATCTCGGGAACTGTGTTTTCTGCATCAAAAAGTCAACGCAAAAGCTGGGGCTTGCATGTAAAGACGAACCAGGTCTGATGCGAGTTTTTAATGAACTGGTTACAGGCAAACACGTCAGGGATGGTCATCGCAGAACAGGTAAAGACATTATGTACCGTGGTCACCTGACGCTTGACGGAATTGCCAGAATGTCTGCCAACAGCGACTACAGAAATTTGTATCAGGCGATGGTACAGGCCAGGCGATTCGATACCGGTTCGTGTTCAGAGTCATGTGAAATCTGGGGTGATCAATTGGAATTGGAATTCGAAGAGGTAGGGGTATGACAACCGAAATTAACTACCATGCACTGCTTGAGCGCGCACGGAATAAAGTGCAGAGCATTGAGTTCGCCTTAACACAGAGTGCATTCGCTGAGATTCGCGCTGAGCTTGAAAATGATTTAGAACTGGCACGGATTGCACTGGCATCTCTGGAAGTTGAGCCAGATGAACGCGCAGCCTATGAATTATTTATGGAAAAGCGTTTCGGTAAAACAGTCGATCGTCGGAGAGCAAAAAACGGCGATAACGAATACATGGCATGGGATATGACTCTCGGTTGGATCGTCTGGCAGCAACGAGCTGGTATCCATTTCTCAACAATGTCACAGCAAGAGGTGAAATAATGGAGCCATACAGCCTCACACTCGATGAGGCCTGTCATTTTCTCAAGATATCCAGACCGACTGCCATTAACTGGATACGCACAGGGCGTCTTCAGGCAACACGCAAAGATCCCACTAAGAATAAATCTCCTTACCTCACAACACGACAAGCCTGCATTGCGGCTCTTCAGTCTCCGCTGCATACTGTCCAGGTGAGCGCGGGTGATGGCATAACAGAGGAAAGAAAATGTCACTCTTCCGCAGAGGTGAAATATGGTACGCCAGTTTCACATTGCCGAACGGTAAAAGATTTAAACAGTCTCTTGGAACAAAGGACAAAAGGCAGGCGACAGAACTCCATGACAAGCTAAAGGCTGAAGCATGGCGGGTCAGCAAACTTGGTGAAATACCTGATATAACGTTCGAGGAAGCGTGTGTCAGGTGGCTTGAAGAGAAAGCACATAAAAAATCACTGGACGATGACAAAAGCCGGATCGGATTCTGGCTTCAACATTTCGCAGGAATGCAACTAAGAGACATTACTGAATCAAAAATTTATTCAGCAATGCAGAAAATGACGAACCGGCGTCATGAGGAAAACTGGAAACTCAGGGCAGAAGCATGCAGAAAAAAAGGGAAACCTGTTCCAGAATACACGCCAAAACCAGCGTCCGTTGCAACGAAGGCTACGCATCTTTCATTTATAAAGGCCCTGCTAAGAGCCGCAGAGCGTGAATGGAAAATGCTCGATAAGGCACCAATTATTAAAGTGCCTCAACCAAAGAATAAACGGATCCGCTGGCTGGAGCCCCATGAAGCACAAAGGCTGATTGATGAATGTCCGGAGCCATTAAAGTCTGTTGTTGAATTTGCACTGGCAACAGGCTTAAGACGCTCGAACATCATCAACCTTGAATGGCAACAAATAGATATGCAGCGCCGGGTGGCATGGATAAACCCGGAAGAGAGTAAATCAAACCGCGCAATCGGCGTTGCGCTGAATGATACTGCATGTCGCGTTTTGAAAAAACAAATCGGGAATCATCACCGTTGGGTATTTGTGTACAAGGAAAGCTGTACCAAACCAGACGGAACGAAAGCGCCAACAGTAAGGAAGATGCGGTATGACGCAAACACAGCCTGGAAAGCGGCGCTGAGACGGGCTGGTATTGATGATTTCAGATTTCACGACTTGAGACACACCTGGGCAAGTTGGCTGGTTCAAGCCGGAGTCCCGTTGTCAGTGTTACAGGAAATGGGAGGCTGGGAGTCTATCGAAATGGTTCGTCGATATGCTCACCTTGCACCTAATCACCTTACCGAACACGCACGGCAAATAGACTCGATCCTGAACCCATCGGTCCCAAATTTGTCCCAGTCAAAAAATAAGGAAGGTACTAATGATGTGTAACTTATTGATTTAAATGGTGCCGATAATAGGAGTCGAACCTACGACCTTCGCATTACGAATGCGCTGCTCTACCAACTGAGCTATATCGGCCCTGAAAGGACATGTTCACGAACGTGAATCACGGGGTAGAAGAGTAAAACTAACCGGGCGATGCGTCAATGGCCTTGTGAATCAAACGGCTACTTTTGCATCACCCGGTTTTATTTATGCACGAATGGTGTAATCACCAATGCCGATCCACTTGTAGGTGGTCAGAGCTTCCAGCCCCATTGGGCCGCGCGCGTGGAGTTTTTGTGTGCTTACCGCAACTTCCGCCCCCAAACCAAACTGACCGCCGTCGGTAAAACGCGTAGAGGCGTTAACGTAAACAGCGGAGGAATCCACTTCGTTAACAAAACGCTGGGCGTTGCGCATATCGCGGGTCAGGATCGCATCGGAATGTTGCGTGCCGTGTTCACGAATATGGGCGATAGCATCGTCAAGATCGCTGACGATTTTGACGTTCAAGTCTAATGACAGGAACTCATCGTCATACTCTTCGGCTTTAACAGCCACCACCTTCGCGGGGCCTGCCTGCAACTGCGCCAGCGCAGTTGCGTCAGCGTGTAATGTCACGCCACTTTCCGCCATTTGCTTGCTTAATGCGGGCAGGAAGCTATCTGCGATGTTTTTATTTACCAGCAACGTTTCTACCGTATTACACGTGCTTGGACGCTGAGTTTTCGCGTTGACGATCACTTTCAGTGCATTAGAAATCTCTGCACTCTCATCAACGTAAATATGGCAGACACCAATACCGCCAGTGATCACCGGAATTGTCGATTGTTCACGACACAGTTTATGCAGGCCAGCACCACCACGAGGGATCAGCATGTCGATGTATTTATCCATACGCAACATTTCACTGACCAGCGCGCGATCAGGATTATCAATCGCCTGCACGGCGCCAGCCGGTAAACCACAGGTTTTCAGCGCATCCTGAATGACCGCTACCGTTGCAGCATTAGTACGGCAGGTCTCTTTGCCACCGCGCAGGATCACCGCATTACCGGTTTTCAGGCACAGCGAAGCGACGTCTACCGTCACATTCGGACGCGCTTCATAAATTACACCAATCACCCCCAGCGGCACACGACGACGCTCCAGACGCAGACCGCCGTCCAGCACACCGCCGTCAATCACCTGCCCAACCGGATCGGCGAGGTTACACACCTGGCGCACATCGTCAGCGATGCCTTTCAGACGGGCTGGCGTCAGTGCCAGGCGATCAAGCATCGCTTCGCTAAGGCCATTGGCACGAGCATCGGCAACATCCAGAGAATTCGCTTTAAGGATGCTTTCGCTCTGCGCTTCCAGTTCATCGGCAATCTTCTCCAGCACGCGATTTTTTTCGCGGCTGGAGAGTTGCGCTAATTTATACGAGGCTTGCTTCGCGGCAATGCCCATTTGTTCCAGCATCGGCCAGCTCCTTAACGGGTAATCATGTCATCACGGTGAACAGCAACCGGGCCATATTCATATCCCAGTATTGCATCAATTTCCTGCGAGTGGTGTCCGGCAACGCGACGCAATGCATCGCTGTTATAACGGCTAACGCCGTGGGCGATATCGCGCCCTTCAAGGTCACAGATACGAATCACTTCACCACGCGAGAAGTTACCGCTCACGCTTTTAATGCCTTTCGGTAACAGAGAGCTGCCGCGCTCAAGAATGGCAGCGGTCGCCCCTTCATCAATGGTGATTTCACCCGCAGGCGGCGCACCGAAAATCCAGCGTTTGCGGTTTTCTAAAGGTGTTGCCTGAGCGTGGAACAGCGTACCAACAGAAATACCTTCCATCACGTCGCCAATCACTCCCGGTTTGCTGCCAGCAGCAATAATGGTGTCGATACCCGCACGGCAGGCTACATCAGCGGCCTGCAATTTGGTGCTCATGCCGCCGGTTCCGAGGCCAGAAACGCTGTCGCCAGCAATTGCGCGCAGTGCGTCATCAATGCCGTACACATCTTTAATCAGTTCTGCCTGCGGATTGCTGCGCGGATCAGCGGTATACAAACCTTTTTGATCAGTCAGCAGCAGCAGTTTATCGGCCCCCGCCAGAATCGCCGCCAGCGCAGAAAGGTTGTCGTTGTCACCAACTTTAATTTCCGCCGTCGCCACGGCGTCGTTTTCATTAATTACCGGAACAATATTGTTGTCGAGCAGCGCACGCAGGGTATCGCGGGCGTTAAGAAAACGTTCTCTGTCTTCCATATCCGCACGCGTCAGCAGCATCTGCCCGACGTGAATGCCGTAAATCGAAAACAGTTGTTCCCACAGTTGAATCAGTCGGCTCTGCCCTACCGCCGCCAAAAGTTGTTTCGAGGCGATAGTCGCTGGCAGTTCCGGGTAACCCAGGTGCTCACGTCCGGCGGCGATCGCACCCGACGTCACGATTACAATCCGATGCCCGGCGGCATGTAACTGCGCGCACTGGCGAACAAGTTCAACGATATGGGCACGGTTCAGGCGGCGCGATCCGCCTGTTAGCACACTGGTGCCGAGTTTTACCACCAGCGTCTGGCTGTCACTCATGATTCTCTGCCATTCAATTTTAGGAAAAATGATATCAAACGAACGTTTTAGCAGGACTGTCGCCGGTTGCCAACCATCTGCGAAAAAAGCAGGGCGTTTTATTGCGCGGGATCAGCAAGCGTAGCGGCAGTGGTTTACGTTTTTATTACAGATTTAATAAATTACCCTATTTTAAGAATATTATTACTCTGTAATATAACTTTAACAATTCCACGTTAAAAACTTTCCTGCTTTCAACGGGACGCTCCCAGCGAATATTTGCGCGTTAATTAAAATCAGGAATGAAAATGAAAAAGAGTACACTGGCATTAATGGTAATGGGAATTGTGGCATCTGCATCTGTTCAAGCCGCAGAGGTTTATAACAAGGATGGTAATAAACTGGATATTTATGGCAAAGTTAAGGCCATGCATTATATCAGTGATAATGACAATAAAGATGGCGACCAGAGCTATATCCGTTTTGGTTTTAAAGGCGAAACTCAAATTAACGATCAACTAACCGGTTATGGTCGATGGGAAGCGGAGTTTGCCGGGAATAAAGCTGAAAGCGATACCACACAGCAAAAAACGCGCCTCGCGTTTGCCGGATTGAAATATAAAGATTTGGGTTCTTTTGATTATGGTCGTAACCTGGGCGCGTTATATGACGTAGAAGCCTGGACCGATATGTTCCCGGAATTTGGTGGCGATTCCTCCGCACAAACCGACAACTTTATGACCAAGCGCGCCAGCGGACTGGCAACTTATCGTAATACCGACTTCTTCGGCATTGTAGATGGCCTGAACTTAACCCTGCAATATCAAGGAAAAAACGAAAACCGTGATGTGAAAAAGCAAAACGGTGATGGATTCGGTACTTCACTGAGTTATGACTTTGGCGGCAGCGATTTTGCCATCAGCGGAGCCTATACTAATTCTGACCGCACCAATGAGCAAAACCTGCAAAGCCGTGGTACAGGCAAGCGCGCAGAAGCATGGGCAACAGGCCTGAAATATGACGCCAACGATATTTACCTGGCAACTTTTTATTCTGAAACACGTAACATGACGCCAATTTCTGGCGGTTTTGCTAATAAAACACAAAACTTTGAAGCCGTCGCGCAATATCAATTTGATTTTGGTCTGCGTCCATCGTTAGGTTATGTATTATCAAAAGGAAAAGATATTGAAGGCATCGGTGATGAGGATCTGGTCAATTATATTGATGTCAGTGCAACATATTTTTTCAACAAAAATATGTCAGCGTTTGTTGATTATAAAATCAACCAACTGGATAGCAATAACAAGTTGAATATTAATAATGATGATATTGTCGCGGTTGGAATGACATATCAATTTTAACGAATATTGCCGGATGCAACGAGAACGCCTTATCCGGCCTAAAAAACTAATATTCCAGGCCGGGTTAGATGTACGAGCATCTAACCCGGTACATGTCAGTCACGCCGTTAACTTCACCGGCTCATCACGAAAATCATCTGCCGGCTCCAGTTTCAGACTTAACGTTCCCAACAGTTCACGCAGCTTTTCATGAAACTCACGCAGGGTGTACTCCAGTCGCTCAATCACTTCTGCATCGTTTACCTGAACATGCGTCCAGTCGCCAGCTTTATCGAATAAACCAAACTGGTAGCTGTAGGTAAAACGAGATTCCTGCGCTTCCAGTTCCATCCACCACCCCCAGAACTCACGCACTTCTGGCGCAGGCTTCACGTTGACGCATACAGCCAGACAATCGAAAAAGAATCGATTATCTTCACACTTACCTTCACGGATATACGGGCCAAGCGCGGTAAATTTTTTGATCAATCTGCTTTTCGGGTGCCCACTCGGTAACGTCATTGCGATCTCCTGTTGTGAAGCAACTGTTTTACCAAACTGGTAAAATTTAGCAAATTTTTAACACAATCGTTTTTCGATCCAGTGGGTGATTTCCTGAAGCGCTTTGTCAAAATTCCGATACACCGGATTGAACGGAATCTCTAACAATTTACCGTCAGCAGATGACGAAGCGATTAAGCGCGAGTCCTCTTCCGGGCTAAAAGGATCGTTCTTCCAGTAACCTGATAACATTGGCGTTGGACAGCGACGCCCCAGCAACCCTTGCACTTTTAACGAATAGCGGTTCAGCTCTACGCGCAAAGCGTCGTCTGAAGCATCGTGCATCCCTAAACGACTCGCCAGAACGTCAAGGTACATTTCCGGCACCTGTTGCTGGCACTGAAAGTCACTTAACAAGGTATGAACTACCGGACCAAGGCAAGCCACCGCTTTCAAACGCGGTGATTCAAGGTAAGCCAGACGCACAGCAACGTTAGCGCCAAAACGGAAACCAAAGGCCACGACGCGCGTGTGATCTACCCACGGCACATTCGGCAACGCCTTTAAAACATGCTGATGCAGAAGACTGGAGTCCTGGGTGAGCTTCCATTTTGAAGAAAAACCGACCGAAGGCATATCAATAGTCAACATCGCAATGCCGCGCGGTGCAAAATAGCGCTCATAAAGGGAGTAATAATCTGTTTGCATCGCATCCAGCCCGCCACACATTAATACTGTCGGGAATGGCCCATCGCCTTTTGGCATATGCAAAAAACCAGTGATGGGCGCACCGCCTGGAACAGTGAACTCCATTTGCCGCATACTTCCTGGCAGACGTTGCGCTGCCTCTTCATAAGCGCGGTTTGACAACGCCTGGGCTTGCTCCGCCAGATCGTCCCCTTTCAGGTGCGGATAGGCGGCGATGTTATACAGTGTGGCTGCATGCAACCAGTGACGCCCGCTGACTTGCGGATCTTCTTCCGCACAAGCTTTCTGCTGCCATTCCATCGCCTGGGTAGCCCACTCATAAATCCAGTTGCCGCCGCGGTAGCCAATTACTGTATCGTATAAATCATCATCGGTGCGTTCGGCATCGCTCATCACAATACGCGCCTGGACGTCGAGGATTTCACGCGGGTCAACGCCGCGCCAGATCCACATCAAACGGTTAATCATGCGATACCAATGGGGAATGGTTTTGCCATCAAGGGCCGACTGCACAGGCGATTGCGCGCCGTGATTAAAGCGGCGGACTAGCGTCGACGTTTCAGGATGTTTAAAGCGGGGTTTGAACAGGGTTTCGCTCAGGTTTGCCTGTGTCATGGATGCAGCCTCCAGGAATACTTACTGGAAACTATTGTAACCTGCCTGAAGTTAAAAAGAACAACGCCCGGCAAAGCCAGGCGTTGAAAAGATTAGCGGCCGGAAATAGGCGGAACAAATACGACACCCATATCCCACGGCTGTTCAATCCAGGTATCTTGTGGGATATCAATGACATAATCATCAACCAGCGGACGACCAGCCGGTTTAGCGAAGATGGTGACAAAGTGCGCTTTAGGATACATTTCGCGAATCGCAACCGCCGTTCCGCCAGTATCCACCAGGTCGTCAATAACGATGAAGCCTTCGCCATCGCCTTCTGCGCGTTTCAGCACTTTAAGCTCGCGCTGGTTGTCGTGATCGTAGCTGGAAATACAAACGGTATCGACATGACGAATACCCAGTTCACGCGCCAGTAACGCACCCGGTACCAGCCCGCCACGGCTAACGGCAATAATGCCTTTCCACTGTTCAGAAGGCATCAGGCGGCTTGCCAGTTTACGTGCATGGATCTGCAACATGTCCCAGGTGACGATGTATTTTTCGCTCATGTGAAGTGTCCCAGCCTGTTTATCTACGGCTTAAAAAGTGTTCGAGGGGAAAATAGGTTGCGCGAGATTATAGAGATCTGGCGCACTAAAAACCAGTATTTCACATGAGTCCGCGTCTTTTTACGCACCGCAGCTCCCTGACGCTGGATAAAGTGGTATTCTCAAACATATCTCGCAAGCCTGACTTGTGCTGACAACATTTTCTGCTAACCCTGTGACCTGCAATACTGTTTTGCGGGAGATCGACAAGGAGACTTAACGTGTCTGAACTGTCTCAATTATCTCCACAACCACTGTGGGATATTTTTGCCAAAATTTGTTCTATTCCTCACCCGTCCTATCATGAAGAGCAGCTTGCTGAATACATTGTTGGTTGGGCAAAAGAGAAAGGCTTCCACGTCGAGCGTGATCAGGTAGGTAACATCCTGATTCGTAAACCTGCTACCGCAGGTATGGAAAATCGTAAACCGGTCGTCTTGCAGGCCCACCTCGATATGGTGCCGCAGAAAAATAACGACACCGTGCATGACTTCACTAAAGATCCTATCCAGCCTTATATTGATGGCGAATGGGTTAAAGCGCGCGGCACCACGCTGGGTGCGGATAACGGCATTGGTATGGCCTCTGCACTGGCGGTTCTGGCTGACGAAAACGTGGTTCACGGCCCGCTGGAAGTGCTGCTGACCATGACCGAAGAAGCCAGTATGGACGGTGCTTTTGGCTTACAGAGCAACTGGTTGCAGGCTGATATTCTGATTAACACCGACTCCGAAGAAGAAGGTGAAATCTACATGGGTTGTGCGGGAGGTATCGACTTCACCTCCAACCTGCATTTAGATCGTGAAGCGGTTCCGGCTGGCTTTGAATCCTTCACGTTAACCTTAAAAGGTCTGAAAGGCGGTCACTCCGGTGGTGAAATCCACGTTGGTCTGGGTAACGCCAACAAATTGCTGGTACGCTTCCTGGCGGGTCATGCAGAAGAACTGGATCTGCGTCTTATCGATTTCAACGGCGGCACATTGCGTAACGCCATCCCGCGTGAAGCCTTTGCGACCATCGCTGTGGCCGCAGATAAAGTCGACGCGCTGAAATCGCTGGTAAATACCTATCAGGATATCCTGAAAAACGAGCTGGCAGAGAAAGAGAAAAATCTGGCATTACTGCTGGATTCTGTAGCGAACGACAAAGCTGCGCTGAGCGTCAACTCTCGCGATACCTTTATTCGCCTGTTGAACGCCACCCCGAATGGTGTGATCCGTAACTCCGATGTAGCCAAAGGCGTGGTTGAAACCTCTCTGAACGTCGGTGTGGTGACCATGACTGACGAAAACGTAGAAATCCACTGCCTGATCCGTTCTCTGATCGATAGCGGTAAAGACTACGTGGTGAGCATGCTGGATTCGCTGGGTAAACTGGCAGGCGCAAAAACCGAAGCGAAAGGCGCATATCCTGGCTGGCAGCCGGACGCGAACTCTCCGGTAATGCATCTGGTGCGTGAAACCTATCAGCGTCTGTTCAACAAGACGCCGAACATCCAGATTATCCACGCGGGCCTGGAATGTGGTCTGTTTAAAAAACCATATCCAGAAATGGACATGGTTTCAATCGGGCCAACCATCACCGGCCCACACTCCCCGGATGAGCAAGTTCACATCGAAAGCGTTGGTCACTACTGGACGCTTCTGACTGAACTGCTGAAAGAAATTCCGGCGAAGTAATAACGATAACGTCCACGCCTGCAGGCGTGGACTGTTCAAGGATAAAGGGCAGAAGTGTATGGCGATTTACATTGAAATAACAAAGCATTATGAAACCCATGAAAAGGTCGCATATTTGTATAGCTGCGACCATATTTCATGGGGGGAATTTTTGATCGCCAAAGACACTTTTGCGCTGGAATCTGTGAAAGAGCTTGAAGGTGAAAAGCAGAATTTTTTTATGTTCAGAGCCTGGGGCAAAGTTAGAAGGACATATTTAACCACGAGAGAATTTCCCAAAGAAACATGTTACGCAGCCTGAAGTCAGAACAATTTTTTCGCGCGTTTTACAATCACCATTTTGACATTACGCTTGCACCACACAGCAATAGCCGCCGTCACCAATATCAACTCCAGTAAAAACGACCGCTGTAATAAAAAAATGAGGGACAGTTTCCTGCATTACACAGCGACAAATGCCATCCCTGTAAACGTTCGTCGCGGGTTGCCACGTTCAATCTGGTGATGGAACATTCTCCGCTGCGATTTCAGCGCCGCGCTATTTTCCTGTTGCTGTTGTTCCAGTTTCCAGGCAATCAGCAATCGCGCCAGCCGTTTGTTAGCATGCTGGCTGCGTTCTGACTGTACCTTCACGCTAATCCCGGTTGCCAGATGCGTGGCGCGCACCGCCGAGTCGGTTTTATTGACATGTTGACCGCCCGGCCCCGACGAACGCAGCGTCTCATAACAGATCGCATCGGATTGTTCCTGCTCATCAGCGGTAAAACGCCCAATGCCCAGAAACCAGTTTTTGCGCCCATGATGAGGGCGATACGGACTCGGACAAATCCACTGAATAGTGCCACACCAGCTTTCGCTTAATGCCCATGCGTTGTCGCCATCAAGAGAAACCAGCGCCGAACGCAGCGTGTCAGAGTAGCGGCCCGTTTCTGTTTCCAGCACCGTTACCGCGACGTCTTGTCGGGCAGCTTCTTTAATCAGCCTGTCCAGCGCCTTTTTCACTGCGAGACAACATTCTTCCGGTCCCTGAGCTGTTTTCATTGCAAGCTGGATTTAATGTTGCTGTTTATATCGCATATAAAAATTAGTAAACCACTCTCCCCGACATTCCACGCGCTGTTGTTTAACTACCTGAAAACCATAACGTTCAAAAAAAGGTTTTGCTGTTATGCTGGCATCTACCGTAAGTTCGGATTCAGACGTAATCAAAGGTTTTAACAAGGCACAGGCAACCCCGCGGCGGGTGTATTCCGGGTCAACAAATAACATATCGATATAGTGTTCAATGCAGGTAATAAAACCGACCGGTTGTGCATTAATGACCGCTACCCGCACTTGTGATTGCGCAAGTTTCTCTTTCCAGCGAGATTCATCAATCTGTACCCAGGCGGTAATTTGTTGTGGAGAATAGTGCTGACTAGCCGTCATCGTAACCGCTCTAATGAAAATAGCGCATAGTTGCTGAAAATCGCCAGACTGATAGTTTCTTATTTGTATATTATTCATAATATAAATTCAAAAACGCATGCGAAACGCTTCTGCCATTTTCCCAATTTTATGCATTTGGTTGTTATCTCGAGCCAGTTTATGAGGTTCAGGTTTCAGAATGGCAATGAGCAACCATGCTTGCTCATCAAACGCGCCCTGACAATATACCAAATGCGCTGCGTCATTCGTTCTGCTGAATTGGCGCAACTGTGGCGGAAATGGATTATTCACATTTGCCAGATGAATATGAGCAACTCGCTCAAATTTGATTAATGGCCAGGTAAACGAGTCGTCGTAGAGTGCATCGCGACCAAATATATCTGGCAAAACACCGTCACGCTTATAGGAAATAAAATCCGCCGTTAACGCTTCAAGTTCCTCTGCTGTAAGTTGCAGGCGAATAAGTTTTGTTTTGAATACCCGCATCCTTATTCCTTAAAGTCATTGAAATCATCATCCGTCATATCATTAAGATATTGTTCAGCGCGGCGTGTAATTTCCTCTAATCTTGCGGCACTCGGACGGAAGCGCGCCTTTATGGGCTTTTTCTCCTCTTGTTCTGCAAGCATGTCCATTAATGCTTCAAATGCGCTGGCACTTAAGAGATATCCTGCGGGGCGATTATTAGAAAGAACCGCAACCGGTTGATCAATAAAGTATTTAGCCGGGTTTTTACGTAACTCAGTGATATTGACCGATTTTTCAGCGAGAATTCGATGCATACAGTGATCCCCTCATAATAATGAACACCAGAATATACAAAATAGTATACATCATAATCCCAACACCAGTTGTCTTTCCATTTGCGGGTCAAGCAACGTCACATGTAAGCCCACCAGCCGCACACCGCGCCCGCCGCGGCGTTCATCCCAGGTTTTACGCGCGGTAGCAATCAAGTCGGCTTTATTCAGCCGCGGCCAGACATGTTCCTGAGTGGTTTGTTGAAAATCATCGAATTTTAATTTCACCCCCTGGCGGGCAATCAGTAAATCAGGTTTTACCTTTGCCAGGCGGCGTTCCAGTTCCGGGTAAAGCCGCTCAATGATCGATTCACATTCAGACCAGTGATGAATATCTTCCGCCATTGTGCGCTCCACACCGACGGATTTTCGCAATCGTTCGCTGTTAACGTCGCGCTCGTCAATACCCTGACTACGCTCCCACAAAATACGGCCAAATTTGCCAAAACGTTTAAGCAACGTCACCAGATCACACTTTTGCACATCACCGCAGGTCCGTAATCCCATCGCTTCCAGTTTTGCTGCCGAGACTTTTCCGACGCCGGGAATTTTCGCCAGCGGCAATGTTTGCAGAAATACCGGAACGTCCGCCGGCGTAATGACGAACTGGCCATTGGGTTTATTCATATCGGAAGCAATTTTGGCGAGAAACTTTACCGGCGCTACGCCAGCAGAGGCAGTAAGCTGCAACTCGTTGAAAATTGTCTGGCGGATTTCCTGAGCGATAAGGGTCGCAGAACCGTGGCAATGTACACTGTCGGTAACGTCAAGATAAGCTTCATCCAGTGACAGTGGCTCAATACGCGAGGTATAGCGCGAGAAGATTTCGCGAATGTGACTCGAGGCTTCTTTGTAAGCGTCAAAGCGCCCCGGAAGTAACGTGAGATGCGGACATAATTTTAGCGCCATACCGGTCGGCATGGCGCTACGCACGCCAAATTTACGTGCCGGATAGTTAGCGGTGCTAATCACCCCCCGACGTTCACGACTGCCGCCAATAGCAATAGGGATGTCGCGCAGGGCGGGATTATCGCGCATCTCCACCGCTGCGAAAAAACAGTCCATATCGACATGAATGATTTTACGCATTGCTCACCTCTCAATACTGGTAAAGTATACAGTGTTTTTGAAGTTTGAGAAACGCATAAAAATTCTGCAATCAGTCCCCTTTATCGCCGGATGCGCAGCGCTTATCCGGTCTACAGAAGGCCACTTTTGCTACCCGTTCTGCCTATCCAGTTTTTTCACCAGCGGCTGCACCACTTTATCTCCATGCTCACCAAAGTATTGATACAGCGTATCGGACGCGCTTTTGGTCAGCACCATAATCTCAATACGTCGGTTGCCCGCACTTTGCGGATTTTTCGCATCCAGCAACATCTGGTCCGCCATTGCGCTCACCTGCATCACTTTATCTTCCGGCATCCCGGCGTCTTCCAGCACCCGACGAGCCGAAAGCGCGCGGTCGCCCGAGAGGTTCCAGTTGTTGTAGATATTGTTTTTGTAGGCCATCGCGTCGGTATGCCCGGTAATAATAATTTTGTTGTCGAGCGAGTCGAACACCGGCGCTAGCTCCACCAGCAGCGTTTTAAAGAACGGCATAATCTTTGCGCTGCCGCGTTCAAACATATTGCGGTTCTGATCGTCTTTAATCAGCACGCGTAATCCCTGTGGAACTATCTCCATTTCCAGATTCGCTTCCATATGGGCATGACGGGCGATGGTGTTGATACTGGTCGCAAGCTCGCCAAGCTCGGTGGCGGATCTCTTCTTCAACAATGCCGTTTTCTCATTCACGTCGCGCGCTTTTTTCTCCGTCTCTTCCGGTACCGCGACAGTAGCCGGTTTAGCCTTGCGAGTCGGAGTGATTTTATTTAACGGCGACAACCCGCCGCCATTGAAAATCGACTGTCCGTGTAGCGCGGCGATAATGCTCTCGCGCTCAGATTTACTGACGCTGTTGACAATCAACTTTATCGTCGTCACCAAAGGGGCCGAGCGTATTTCCGAGGTTTCTGCCCGCTTTACCCTGGACGCGATGCCCGGTAAGCAGATGGCGATTGACGCCGATCTTAACGCCGGATTGATCAACCAGGCGCAGGCGCAAACCCGGCGTAAAGATGTTGCCAGCGAGGCCGATTTCTACGGCGCAATGGACGGGGCATCGAAGTTTGTACGCGGGGATGCCATCGCCGGGATGATGATTCTGGCGATCAACCTGATCGGCGGCGTCTGTATTGGGATCTTCAAATACAACCTGAGCGCCGATGCCGCCTTCCAGCAATATGTGTTGATGACCATCGGCGACGGCCTGGTGGCGCAGATCCCTTCCCTGCTGCTCTCCACTGCGGCGGCGATTATCGTCACCCGCGTCAGCGACAACGGCGATATCGCCCACGACGTGCGCCACCAGCTGCTGGCAAGCCCGTCGGTGCTCTACACCGCCACCGGGATTATGTTTGTGCTGGCGGTGGTGCCGGGGATGCCGCACCTGCCGTTTTTGCTGTTCAGCGCCCTGCTGGGTTTTACCGGCTGGCGAATGAGCAAACAGCCGCAGGCGGCGGAGGCGGAAGAGAAAAGCCTCGAAACGCTGACCCGCACCATCACCGAAACCAGCGAGCAACAGGTCAGTTGGGAGACTATTCCGCTTATCGAGCCTATCAGTTTAAGCCTCGGTTACAAACTGGTGGCGCTGGTGGACAAAGCGCAGGGCAACCCGCTCACCCAGCGGATTCGCGGCGTGCGGCAGGTGATTTCCGACGGCAACGGCGTGCTGCTGCCGGAGATCCGCATTCGGGAAAACTTCCGCCTCAAGCCCAGCCAGTACGCCATTTTCATCAACGGCATTAAGGCTGATGAAGCGGATATTCCGGCGGATAAACTGATGGCCCTACCCTCCAGCGAAACCTACGGTGAGATAGACGGCGTGCTGGGGAGCGACCCGGCGTACGGGATGCCGGTGACCTGGATCCAGCCTGCGCAGAAAGCGAAGGCGCTGAATATGGGGTATCAGGTGATCGACGGCGCCAGCGTGATTGCCACCCATGTGAATAAGATTGTGCGCAGCTATATTCCTGATTTGTTTAACTATGACGATATTACGCAGCTACATAACCGTTTGTCGTCAATGGCACCACGGCTGGCAGAGGATTTAAGCGCGGCGCTGAATTACAGCCAGCTTTTGAAAGTGTACCGCGCGCTGCTGACTGAAGGCGTTTCCCTGCGCGATATCGTCACCATCGCCACCGTGTTGGTCGCCAGTAGTGCGGTGACTAAAGATCATATTCTGCTGGCGGCCGATGTGCGCCTGGCGCTGCGGCGCAGCATAACCCATCCGTTCGTTCGCAAGCAGGAGCTGACGGTGTATACGCTGAATAATGAGCTGGAAAATCTGCTGACCAACGTGGTGAATCAGGCGCAACAGGGCGGGAAAGTGATGCTCGACAGCGTGCCGGTTGACCCGAACATGCTCAGCCAGTTTCAGAACACAATGCCGCAGGTGAAGGAGCAGATGAAAGCGGCGGGGAAAGACCCGGTGCTGCTGGTGCCGCCGCAGTTGCGCCCTTTGCTGGCGCGCTACGCAAGGTTGTTTGCGCCGGGGCTGCATGTGTTGTCGTATAACGAAGTGCCGGACGAGCTGGAGTTGAAGATAATGGGGGCGTTGATGTAGGCATCCGGCATCGGTGCATATTGCCGGATGCGGCGTGAACGCCTTATCCGGCCTACGGTTAAAGCACAGATTTGTAGGCCGGATAAGCGTAAGCGCATCCGGTGCCAGTGCACAGTTATAAAATGATACGCTCCCCGGCACTAAAATCCGTTATGTCTCCCGCCCAATCAATGGGATATAACCCTCGCGCGACATCGCGATGAAACGTTGAGAATGGCCAATCACTCACTTGCTTTACCCAACCATGTTTTACTGGATTTATATAAATATAATCAACATGATGTCGATAATCTGTGGTATTGCGAATGGCATGCTCCCAAAAACGCGGTTGCCAGATATTTTTCAATCCGCAAGCATGGGGGAACTGCTTTTTAATCTCCCGCCAGCGGGAGGAAAAATCATCATCGTTCTCGGGTAATGTCCAGATACAGTGCATATGCTCCGGCAAAACAACCCAGGCGTTAATTTCAAAAGGTCTGGCTCGCTTAACTTTAACAATGGCGTTACGAAGCGTCTGGTAATGGGTGGTCAAAAGCTGGCTTCGACGATTCCGTAAATTTACCGTGAAAAACCAGCTTCCCCCCTTGATGTAATAACGACGATATTCAGACATAACGACTCCTTTTTCTCAACGGTAAGAAGAAAAGGAAAAATCGACAATGACGTTGTGTTATATCGGGAAAGCGGCTCGCAAAAAATACGCAGGTTTGTAGGCATGATAAAACGCACCAGCGTCGCATCAGGCATCCGTGCACTATTGCCGGATGCGGCGTAAACGCCTTATCCGGCCTACGGTTCGGGCGCAGGTTTGTAGGCATGATAAGACGCGCCAGCGTCGCATCAGGCATCCGTGCACAACCGCCGGATGCAGCGTGAATGCCTTATCCGTCCTACAAAATCGTCTCTTCTGTCAAAATCCGCCGCGCGCCCAAAAAATGATCCTGCCAGAAAGGTTCGGCTAACCGACTTATCCGAATGGTTTCGCCGGTGCGCGGCGACTCGATAAATTGCCCATCGCCCAGATATACGCCCATATGGTCGGCTATCTCACGGCTGTGGATATGGAAAAACAGCAAATCTCCCCGGCGCAGGTCGTTATTCGCCACAATCGTTGCCCGGCGGTAGTGATACATCTCATTGGCCGTGCGCGGGAGCTTAGCCTCAAGGATCTTGTTGTAGGCATAAAAAACCAACCCGCTACAGTCGAAGCCTTTATCGGGCCGCGTGCCGCCCCAGACGTAGGGCTTGCCAATCTGTTGCTCCAGACGGTGAATCGCCACTTCGGTGATGTTATGCAGATGGTCGCTGCTTAAAAAATGATTGTTCTCCGCCAGCGCCTGCCAGCGTCGATCACTCAACTTCAACGGGCCGGGAAACCATTCAGGATGCTGCTTAATCTGCGCCCGGTTGTGCTGGCGTAGCGCCTTTCTGCTTTGTGCATCACCTTCCACAATGTAGCTGGCCCGTTTTTTCAGATGCGCCTGGTACCGCTTGAATAATCGCGCACGGTTTTGCATCCGCTGGCGGGCGGCATAGCTAAAGGTAGTGTGTGAGGTAGTGGCGCTGGCGAGTAAAGGAAGCAAAAGGGACAAAGAAAACACGCTCAGGCACAGCAACCTGTCTCGAGAGAACAAAAACATGAAGAATATAAACCGGCTAAATTGAAGCGAGAATTTTAGAGTACCGGGAGGGAAAGCGGGATTATTAATTGCTTATTTGCATATTAATATCGGGGTTTCATAATCTTAGGAAATAAGTAATAAATCCACCCTACATGCGCTTTTCGGACTTTTGAAAATCGCCTCCTATGCTAAATTTGTAAACCCTGCGCCGACAGGCTTGCGTAAAACTCTTTTGGTGCTAATGTGAGCGCTCCAAATCCAGAGTTTTCTGATTTGGGCTCTATTTTGCCGTCCTGGCGTGTATAACCGTTTTATCAAGGAATAAGCAGTATGCGTAAAATCGCATTCATTCTTGCGATGTTGTTGATCCCGTGCGTTTCGTTTGCCGGTTTGCTGGGCAGCAGTAGCTCAACCACGCCAGTGAGCAAAGAGTATAAGCAACAGTTGATGGGATCCCCTGTCTACATCCAGATCTTCAAGGAAGAGCGCACGCTCGATCTCTACGTCAAAATGGGTGAGCAATATCAACTGCTCGACAGTTATAAAATCTGTAAATATTCCGGCGGATTAGGGCCAAAACAGCGTCAGGGCGATTTCAAAAGCCCGGAAGGGTTTTATAGCGTTCAGCGTAATCAGCTAAAACCAGATAGCCGTTACTACAAAGCAATTAATATTGGTTTCCCCAACGCCTATGACCGCGCGCATGGTTACGAAGGAAAATATCTGATGATTCACGGCGACTGTGTTTCCATCGGCTGCTATGCGATGACCAATCAGGGGATTGATGAGATATTCCAGTTCGTTACTGGTGCGCTGGTGTTTGGTCAGCCGAGCGTGCAGGTGAGCATTTACCCTTTCCGCATGACCGACGCCAATATGCAGCGCCACAAGTATTCCAATTTTAAGGATTTCTGGGAGCAGCTTAAGCCGGGTTACGACTACTTTGAACAAACTCGTAAGCCACCGATAGTTTCTGTGGTCAATGGTCGTTACGTGGTCAGCAAGCCGTTGAGCCACGAAGTGGTGCAGCCACAACTGGCATCAAACTACACGCTCCCCGAAGCAAAATAACCGCCACTCGCCTGGCATAATCTTTTGCCAGGTTTCATTGCCCGTCAGCGGCTGAGTCGCAATCACCGTGACCACATCATTCGGTGTGGTCTGCGAGCTAAAGTCGATTTCCACATCCTGATCTAACAATGTTGCTACGCCAAACGGCGCGCGGCGGGTGATCCAGTGCAGATTAGTCGAGCAATACGCCATTACATAGCGCCCATCCGAAAGCAGCATGTTGAAGACGCCCTTCTCACGCAGTTCATCCGCCAGTGAGGCGATATATTTAAACACCGCCGCCATGTTGCCTGGCGTGCGCGGGTAACGCTGCGTCAGTTTATACAACAACCAACAGAAAGCTTTTTCGCTGTCAGTTTCGCCTACCGGACGGAAGTTGCCGGTTTCCAGTGATTTGTAGCCTCTCAATTGCCCGTTATGAGCGTAGGTCCAGTTGCGTCCCCACAACTCACGGGTGAACGGGTGGGTATTTTCCAGCGCCACCTCGCCCCGATTCGCCTGACGAATATGAGCGATTACCGAGCAAGATTTTATCGGATAGTCCTGGACCAGTTTGGCGATGGGGGAATTAAAACTGGGTTGCGGCTCCTTAAATGTGCGACAGCCTTTACCTTCGTAAAAGGTGATGCCCCAGCCATCTTTATGTGGCCCGGTTCCACCACCACGCTGCACCAGTCCGGTGAAACTAAAGCAGATATCGGTTGGGACGTTGGCGCTCATCCCGAGCAGTTCGCACATCGGTAACCTCCACAACAGCGAGGGCGAATAGCCCCCGGCGAAGATTGATTTAAAGATTTTCAGGCCGAATGCGACATGAACGCTTTATTCGGCTTACGGTTCGGGTACAGATTTGTAGGCCTGATAAGATGCGCCAGCGTCGCATCAGGCATCAGCGAACAAATGCCGGATGCGCGTAAACGCCTTATCTGGCCTACGCAAGACTCACTTAACCATCTCTTTTTCAATTAACTGGATCAGGATATGGATAACTTTAATGTGAATTTCCTGAATACGGTCGGCATAGCCAAAGTGTGGAACGCGAATTTCGATATCTGCCGTGCCAGCCATTTTGCCGCCGTCTTTACCTGTCAGGGTGATCACTTTCATCCCCTTCTCACGCGCCGCCGCGATCGCCTTGATCACGTTCGCAGAGTTACCGGAAGTGGAGATCCCCAGCAGTACATCGCCTTCGCGACCTACCGCTTCAACGTAACGGGAGAAAATATCATTGAAACCAAAATCGTTACCGACGCAGGAAATATGACTAACGTCAGAAATGGCAATCGCCGGGTAGCCCGGACGGTTTTCACGGTAGCGACCGGTCAACTCTTCGGCAAAGTGCATGGCGTCGCAATGGGAGCCGCCGTTGCCACAGGAAAGCACTTTGCCACCGGCTTTAAAGCTGTCTGCTAACAGGACCGCCGCGCGCTGAATGGCGTGAATATTGGCGTCATCTTTTAAAAAGTTAGCCAGCGTTTCCGCCGCTTCGTTCAGTTCATTACGAATAAGATCCTGGTACATGAGGATATCCTTCAGCATAAAAGTAATAGACAAAATGCAGTGTACCGGATACCACCAAAAGCGAGAAGTACGGGCAGGTGCTATGACCAGGACTTTTTGACCTGAAGTGCGGATAAAAACAGCAACAATGTGAGCTCTGTTGTAATTGCATTGTAAACACATTGCTAAATTATTTTACATCTACTACAACCATATCATCACAAGTGGTCGGACCTCCTACAAGTAAGGGGCTTTTCGTTATGATGATTTTGAGTATTCTCGCTACGGTTGTCCTGCTCGGCGCATTGTTCTATCACCGCGTGAGCTTATTTATCAGCAGTCTGATTTTGCTCGCCTGGACAGCCGCCCTCGGCGTTGCGGGTCTGTGGTCAGCGTGGGTACTAGTGCCTCTGGCCATTATCCTCGTGCCATTTAACTTTGCGCCTATGCGTAAGTCGATGATTTCCGCACCGGTATTTCGCGGTTTCCGTAAGGTGATGCCGCCGATGTCGCGCACTGAGAAAGAAGCGATTGATGCGGGCACCACCTGGTGGGAGGGCGACTTGTTCCAGGGCAAGCCGGACTGGAAAAAGCTGCATAACTATCCGCAGCCGCGCCTGACCGCTGAAGAGCAAGCGTTTCTCGACGGTCCGGTAGAAGAAGCCTGCCGGATGGCGAATGATTTCCAGATTACTCATGAGCTGGCGGACCTGCCGCCGGAGTTGTGGGCGTACCTTAAAGAGCATCGTTTCTTCGCGATGATCATCAAAAAAGAGTACGGCGGGCTGGAGTTCTCGGCTTATGCCCAGTCTCGCGTGCTGCAAAAACTCTCCGGCGTGAGCGGGATCCTGGCGATTACCGTCGGCGTGCCGAACTCATTAGGCCCGGGCGAGCTGCTGCAACATTACGGCACTGACGAGCAGAAAAATCACTATCTGCCGCGTCTGGCGCGTGGTCAGGAGATCCCTTGCTTTGCACTGACCAGCCCGGAAGCGGGTTCCGATGCGGGCGCGATTCCGGATACCGGGATTGTCTGCATGGGCGAATGGCAGGGCCAGCAGGTGCTGGGGATGCGTCTGACCTGGAACAAACGCTACATTACGCTGGCACCGATTGCGACCGTGCTTGGTCTGGCGTTTAAACTCTCCGACCCGGAGAAATTACTCGGCGGTGCAGAAGATTTAGGTATTACCTGTGCGCTGATCCCGACCACCACGCCGGGCGTGGAAATTGGTCGTCGCCACTTCCCGCTGAACGTACCGTTCCAGAACGGACCGACGCGCGGTAAAGATGTGTTCGTACCGATCGATTACATCATCGGCGGGCCGAAAATGGCCGGGCAAGGCTGGCGGATGCTGGTGGAGTGCCTCTCGGTAGGCCGCGGCATCACCCTGCCTTCCAACTCAACCGGCGGCGTGAAATCGGTAGCGCTGGCAACGGGCGCGTATGCGCACATTCGTCGGCAGTTCAAAATCTCTATCGGTAAGATGGAAGGGATTGAAGAGCCGCTGGCGCGTATTGCCGGGAACGCCTACGTGATGGATGCTGCGGCATCGCTGATTACCTACGGCATTATGCTCGGTGAAAAACCCGCCGTGCTGTCGGCTATCGTTAAGTATCACTGTACCCACCGCGGGCAGCAGTCGATTATCGACGCAATGGATATCACCGGGGGTAAAGGCATTATGCTCGGGCAGAGCAACTTCCTGGCCCGTGCTTACCAGGGGGCACCGATTGCCATCACCGTTGAAGGGGCAAATATTCTGACCCGTAGCATGATGATCTTCGGTCAGGGGGCGATTCGTTGCCATCCGTACGTGCTGGAAGAGATGGAAGCGGCGAAGAACAATGACGTTAACGCGTTCGATAAACTGCTGTTCAAACATATCGGTCACGTCGGTAGCAACAAAGTTCGCAGCTTCTGGCTGGGCCTGACGCGCGGTTTAACCAGCAGCACGCCAACCGGCGACGCCACTAAACGCTACTATCAGCATCTGAACCGCCTGAGTGCCAACCTCGCCCTGCTTTCTGATGTCTCGATGGCGGTGCTGGGCGGCAGCCTGAAACGTCGTGAGCGCATCTCGGCCCGTCTGGGGGATATTTTAAGCCAGCTTTACCTCGCCTCTGCCGTTTTGAAGCGTTATGACGACGAAGGCCGTAATGAAGCCGACCTGCCGCTGGTGCACTGGGGCGTACAGGATGCGCTGTATCAGGCAGAACAGGCGATGGACGATTTACTGCAAAACTTCCCGAACCGCATGGTTGCCAGGTTGTTGAATGTGGTTATCTTCCCGACCGGACGCCATTATCTGGCGCCGTCTGACAAGCTGGATCATAAAGTGGCGAAGATTTTACAAGTGCCGAACGCTACCCGTTCACGTATTGGCCGCGGTCAGTACCTGACGCCGAGCGAGCATAACCCGGTTGGTTTGCTGGAAGAGGCGCTGGTGGACGTGATTGCCGCCGACCCGATTCATCAGCGGATCTGTAAAGAGCTGGGTAAAAATCTGCCCTTTACTCGTCTGGATGAACTGGCGCATAACGCACTGGCGAGAGGGCTTATCGATAAAGATGAAGCCGCCATTCTGGTAAAAGCGGAAGAGAGCCGCCTGCGCAGTATTAATGTTGATGACTTTGAACCGGAAGCGTTGGCGACAAAGCCGATAAAGTTGCCGGAGAAAGTACGGAAAGTTGAAGCCGCATAATGTAAAACGGAGCCGAAAGGCTCCGTTTCTTTATCTGCTAATTATTTAAAATTAAATCCATTTGGATGGTTTTCCAAGCTGCCGCTCAACGCCGCGAACAGCACTGTTTTACCATCAATGGAGAGCGCATCATCCACGTTCAGCCAGGTGAGTTTCTCTTGTGAAGTATTCTCATCAACAGTCGAGAACAGGCCAGCCATCTGATGAGATTTCTCTGACCACATTACCGCGATACGTTGCGAACCGCAGTCATGCGGTTTGCACGCGCTCATCACCTGATAAGATTCATTCCCCAATTTCACAGTTTGTGCGGGGGTATTCGTACCACCAGCCATCACCCAGGCCGGCAGTTTATGCCCTTGAACCATCTGATTAAACGCAGCTTTGGTGGCATCGCCTTTTGCCAGGCTGCTAATTGTTAAATCATCCTGCGCCATTGCACTGGTGGCGATGACCAAAGCGGCGACAGCCGTTATTGCCTTAAACATCATTCCTCCCGAGCTTTTCCACTCATGTTATTAACGTCCTAAAGATTGGCGATAACGCGGCAATTTGCAAATCAGATATTTCTAATATCAGCATTTGTTATCAATTTATTCCACGCTAAGGCAACAGCCTGATAAGGTGTTAAAGTTATAATCCCCCGACTAAAGGAGTTGAACACCGTGTCTGGTTTGAAGATTACGCTTTTGCAGCAACCGCTGGTGTGGATGGATGGCCCGGCTAACCTGCGCCATTTTGATCGTCAACTGGAAGGAATTACCGGACGCGATGTGATCATTTTACCGGAAATGTTCACCAGCGGTTTTGCGATGGAAGCGGCGGTTTCATCGCTATCGCAAGATAACGTCGTGGGCTGGATGGCAGCAAAAGCACAACAGTGTAATGCGCTGATTGCAGGCAGTGTTGCATTGCAAACGGATTCTGGTGCGGTTAATCGCTTTTTGCTGGTTGAGCCGGACGGCACTGTGCATTTCTATGATAAGAGCCATCTGTTTCGAATGGCGGATGAGCATCTGCACTATAAAGCGGGAAATGAGCGGGTGATTATGGAATGGCGCGGCTGGCGTATTTTGCCACTAGTATGCTACGACCTGCGTTTTCCGGTATGGTCGCGTAATCTCAATGATTATGATCTGGCAATTTACGTTGCTAACTGGCCTGCCCCGCGCTCGCTGCACTGGCAGGCGTTACTGGCGGCACGCGCTATTGAGAATCAGGCATATGTCGCGGGATGTAACCGAGTGGGCAGCGACGGTAACGGCTGCCACTATCGCGGCGACAGCAGGGTAATTAATCCACAAGGCGAGATTATCGCCACCGCCGAACCGCACCAGGCCACACGCATAGATGCGGAACTTTCGATGGTGACATTACGGGAATATCGTGAAAAATTCCCGGCCTGGCAGGATGCGGATGGGTTTAGGTTGTTGTGAGTGGGGTTATGTTTAGATCCAAGAGGAGTCTGGGTAAGCTTACGAAAGCCCGCTCCCCGCAAGGACGTGTTTTTCCATCCATTGTGATGACGTCTTTATCATCTGAAGAATGGCAGTCACGCATCCAGTTAATAAAGCACTCGTGAATTTTTGCAGGACTGATACAGGATATAACTCTGGCAATAGTATCATGAACAGGAATACCATTTTCAAAATCACCATATTGCTTCAAAAAATCGAGATGCGTTTCGCCAAAATCCTCTATATATTACCAGCCTTCCGCACCAAAAATGACGACACAAATAGCCAACAGTAGAACATCTGATAATTTATCATTCTACTTTCCAGGCTTGTCTGTGATCGGGGATAATTGATATATGCGCCATTAATTTTTCGATATCCATGTTTTATCTCCTTATTTTTCAGGAGATAGTTGATCATAACTAACAGCAAAATGGTAGTTTCCACTGTCAACAAACCGTACATTTTTTAAGCAAGAATGCTGTTTTAATTGTGCAAAAAACACACTTCTGATGATCTTTCCCTGAGGCAAGATCATGAATTGCATTTTTGTTAAATCTCACTTTTTATTCTCAATCGACCCCATATGTACTGCTGGTTCAGCACCATGCTTCAGTAGAAAATTAACGAAATCGACATTATGCTTCCATCTGGCGACGCCTGGAGGATTTCGCCCAATGGTAGGGGAAATTTTATTAATATCTGCCCCATGTAATAGCAAAAATTCAGCTATATCCTGATGTGCTTGAGTTCCATAATATGCAGAAATAATTAATGGTGTTTCCTTATACTTACCTGTAATACCATTGACATCAGTTTTTGCCACATCAACAAGAAAGTAAACAGCTTCGACATTGGCTCTGCCTACAGCTTTACTTAATGCTTCATCTCTACCGGGAATAGTTACATCTCTACATTGTTTAATGCCATGATTTTCGCACTGTCCATCACTTAAACATCTTTCACAAAAAAACCATATTTCTTTTAATTCATCAACATCATCTGGAAAACTGGCGACAGAACTCAATGAGTAGTTTTTCTCAAAAACATCATCAACCATACTGCAACCTACCAAAAACGGGATAAAAATATTGAAAATAACATTATAAGCTTTAATACCCCCCTGTATTCAATTTGGATTAACAACTCTATCATGCGCCTGCTTATATTCATCTGGATTGACATTCTCTCCCATACTTTGTAATAAATCTAACATTTCAAATTCCATATAGTTATTTAATGCTTTTCCCTGTGCGGCATCATAGGCCGACTGACCAAATTTGCTTACTGCGAATTCATATCCTCCTGCCATACCATTACAAAAGGGACGATATAATGTATGCAATCCTTTTAAATCATTTTTACATGCGTATTTCATATCAGCCCCAAGGCCTTTATCACAAGTAGCCTTGTTACTATCTAATGTTCCATAGCATATATCATGATTTCGACAGGCTGGTAAAAAGTCAGCAGCCCCCAAAGAATCAGGTACAAATCTGTCTGTACTCTCATCTCCACATCCATAGCCCCAAGGATGGCCATCAGAACGCATCCCTTTTTGCCCCAGCGGATCTGTCTCTGTTACTGGGTTCAGTGGGTAATTATACTGATTCCATCCACCTCTTAGCCCAATCGGATCCTGAGTGATATACCGTCCCTGCAACGGGTCATAGTATCGGTGACGGTTGTAGTACAGCCCCGACTCCTCATCATACTGCTGCCCCGGCAGACGATACGGCTGTTGCAGGTGCTGCGGGTTTTCCTCTCCCAGCAGGTTCCCCCACTCGTCATACACTCCGTGCCATGTTGTTTCGCCTTCCGGGCTGATGAGCGCCTGCGGCAGTCCACGATGGTCACAGTGGTAAAGATGGAGTTTCCGCTCCGGGATGTATTCCGCCTCCATCTGGCTTTCCATCTGCGCCGCCGTCAGCCCGCACTTGTTGTGGATCAGTAATACCGGACACCGCAATAGCCTGTTAATGTAACAACAGCAAATTGAGGTAACTGATAATGAGTCAGCATAAACAAAAACGCCGTTTTTCTCCCGAATTCAAACTGGAAGCGATTGAACAGGTCGTTAAATATCAGCACGCTGCCGCTGACGTTGCCCGCTCTCTGGAACTCGACCCCTGCCAGTTGCGAAAATGGATACGTCAGTACAAAGCAGAAATCAGCGGTGTAACGCCTGCTAATCCGGCACTGACACCTGAACAACGGGAAGTTCAGTCGCTCAGAGCACAGATAAAACGCCTGGAAATGGAAAAAGAAATACTAAAGCAGGCTGCCGTGTTGATGAGCGAAATGTCCGTCAAATCTGTGCGTTAATCACACGGCTGAAAGGAAAATGGCCTGTCGTCGAATTGTGCCGTCAACTGAAAATCACGCGCAGTATTTATTACGCCCGCCAGCAACAGCGCGTGGACGTTAAACGCGTGCATCTGCGAAGCCAGGCGCGGAACATACATCAACAAAGCCGGGGGGCAGCTGGCAGCAGAATGCTGAGTCAACTGATGTGTCAGAAAGGATATAGCGTGGGGCGGTGGCTGGCGCGCAGATTAATGCGCGAATGTGGTCTGGTGAGTTGCCAGCCCGGCAAACACCGTTATCGCGGGAGCCGGGAAGAAGCGCAGGCGTCACCGAATATACTGAAACGACAGTTCGGGCCGGCTGAAGCAAATCGTATCTGGAGCGGTGATATCAGCTATATACGGGTGAATGGTGGCTGGTGTTATCTGGCGCTGGTTATCGATCTTTATTCACGCCGGGTTGTGGGGCAGGCCATGTCATTGTCGCCGGATGCTGAACTGGTCTGCAGGGCGATGCGCAATGCGCTGGAAACACGACAAAGAAAGGGGCGTCTGATTTTTCATTCCGACCAGGGTGGTCAATACAGAAGTAAGAAATACAGGCAGTTACTGTGGAGATATGGAGTGATACAAAGCATGAGCCGACGGGGTAACTGCCTGGATAACTCGCCAATGGAGAGAGTGTTCCGTAGTCTGAAGAGCGAGTGGGTGCCAACGGGTGGTTATGTGGATATTCAGCATGCGCAGCGTGATATCAGAAATTGGGTATATAACTGGTACAACCCGTTACGTCCTCACCGCCACAATAATGGGCTATCACCCTGTGAATATGAAAATCAATGGAAAGAGGCTACACGGGTGTCCTGATTTTGTGATCCACAACAGAATATCAAGCATTGATTTTGTCATACCACATGCTGTCCTGGAAAAAGAACTGGAGCCACAGGAAAGAATTACATTTATTTATGAAACAATTTCATGGGAGCATACATTAGCCGGGACAAATGCAATGAGTAAATGGCAGGATCGTATACAGTAATAATATAATAATCTTCTATTGTGGAGAGATAAAATGGCTGGTTTAAGGAATAATAAAAACACACAGAATGCACAGTGGGCTGATTATGTGGGTGACATTCTTCGGGGGTCTCAACCGATAAACCAGTTAGTACCTCAGCACCCTTATCTTAACGACGTCCCTCTCATTGATGAGTTAAGGCGTCAGAACACTCATCATGTTATTCTCTTGACACTTGAAGTTGCAAAAAAAATACTCAGCCCAATAACATCATTTGATTACATTCATTTTATCACTACACATCCTTCAGGTATAAAAGATACACTCGCCTGGTTATCTAACGCGAGCAAGTTAACGACTGGGCTTGATGAAAATGGGAAAATCATATTTAACCTTAATGCTTTAAAGCATACAAGAGCCAGTTATTTTTATATACTTGGAGAGAAGTATATAAAAATCACAACATCCAGTCCCTGGCTTTTAGAAAAACTTGGTAAATATATTTTCTCTTCACGAGCACCTCAAGTGCTGGAACTCGCTGTTGGCTGGCGAGGATCTTTATCTGAATCAATAAAAGGAGTTAAGTTCTGTATTTGGTTTTCAGTAGCCTGGAGAACCATAGAGTTTATTATGAGTTCTGAGCGGGATCTGGTTAATTTTCTTGGCGATATTTCTATGGATGTTGTTAAAGCAGTGATTGCAGGCGGTGTTGCAACCGCTATTGGAAGCCTGGCTTCTTTTGCCTGTCTTAGTTTTGGCTTTCCAGTAATTCTTGTAGGGGGAGCAATTTTACTGACAGGGATAATGTGTACAGTTGTTTTAAATGAAATCGATACTCAATACTATTTATCAGAAAAATTAAAAGATGCGATTAGAGATGGACTAAAACGGCAACAGGAAATTGATAAATGGAAAAGGGAAAACATGACTCCATTTATGTATGTTCTTAACACTCCCCCGTGGTATAAGGATTAACTATGCGTTTACATGTTAAATTGAAAGATTTTCTTTCGATGTTTTTTATAGCCATATTATTTTTTCCCGCATTCAATGCATCTTTATTTTTTACCGGCATTAAACCTCTGTATTCAATAATAAAAGGCTGTACGGAAATATTTTACGACTGGAGAATGTTGATTCTATGCTTTGGTTTCATATCGTTTTCCTTTTTAAACATTCATGTGATTTTACTTACAATAATAAAATCATTCTTAATCAAAAAAACGAAAGTTATCAATTTCGCCACAGATATAACAATACAGTTAACTCTTACTTTTTTATTAATAGCTATCGCCATAGCACCTTTAATGGCCCCCTTTGTCACAGGATACGTCAATGCTCATTATCACCCCTGCAGTAATAACAAAGGAATTTTCCCTGGTGCAATCTATATTAAAAACGGCATGGAATGTAATAATGAATATATTTCTCATCGGGATGATTAAGAACTTAAAATAGTTAACCATCTTAAAATAAATAGTTTGAACTTAGAATTATATGTTCTTTCTTATTTATGGTACGTCCTTTGTCAGGAAAAATTTCTTATGCAAAGAATTTTGTATCATTCCATTGCCGCCAGAAGTTACTGGCGGCAGATATAATTTATTATTGATAGCGGTTAACCAAATCCTTTACCATTGCTTTATATGTCTTTTGCTTAAGTTGCATGATTTGCTGCTCTGTCACATTAGTCGTACTGGCTTCATTCTTGCTGGTCAGTGGTGGAAGCACTTTATATTCATAATTTACCGGCGACCAAGTAGCCCATTCGCCGGTTGCCACGTCCACCAGCGTGAATCGTACCAGATAGCGCAGCGATATCGTATCGGTCAGTTTTTCACTTTTGTAGTCGGACCACACAGTTAATTTCAGTGCAGGGTCGTATTTTCCGATCTGCAATGTATCCTGGTACACGATAATGGCTTTCTGATGTCCTTTTGCAGCGACATAACGCAGCGCCTGCATCCAGTTCATATTTTCAGCGGCTGCGATATCCTGGTTCTCATCTTTATTTTTACTACAAGTCGGTACTTTTTGTCTGTCTGGAATACCTGAAAATGTGGCGACAGTATAATATCTTCGCATCTCCTCCTGCATAATGGCTTCTGGCGCGCGACTACCTGATTGCACCAAAATCACAGGGGAGTTGAGCGGCACGCGAAATTGCTCTCCATCAAGCGCCGCCTGAATATCCTCCTCCGAAACCGTCAGCGTGGTTTCATTTCCAAAAAGATCTTTATCGGTCAGTTGCGAGCTTGAGTTTTTACTCATGTTTTTTTCAGTTGGAGTGTTTTTTTTCTTTGCATCAATAGGAGATTTTGAGGCACACCCCACAAGAAGTGAAAACATCACACATAAACAACAAACTACTTTGGAATTCATAACCGGACACTCCCTCGCCTGTATTAATTATCATAATATCCGATTCTGATTATATATCCCACCACAATCAGAACAAAAACAAAATAATATCAATTACAAATTCATATAATGAATATAAAAATAAAAAACATAGTATGGTAAATATATTTACTATGAATGAATTGATAATACCCGGGATACGAATGAATAGGGTTACACAAGCGATTAACGCACCAGCAGCACAACCAAAAGAGATATCAGAAGGAGAGTGACAAAATTTAGATACAAAAAAGTCGCAAACTTAGAAAGTTGCGACTCTTTGAACTCATTATCATGAGAGAATTTGGCGGAACGGACGGGACTCGAACCCGCGACCCCCTGCGTGACAGGCAGGTATTCTAACCGACTGAACTACCGCTCCGCGTTGTGTTCCGTTGGGAACGGAGCGAATATTACGGATTACCTCGTCCTTCGTCAACGGTTTTTCTTATCTTTTGAATCGTTTGCTGCAAAAATCGCCCAACATACTATTTTTAGCGCCTTTTATGGATAATTATGCCCGCCAGAGGCAACTTCCGCCCTTCTTCTGCACCAAATCGAGGCGGGCTTCATGCGCTGCGAGCTCTTCATCTGTCGCAAAAACAATGCGTAACTTACTTGCCTGACGCACAATACGCTGAATTGTTACTTCACCTTGTTGCTGTTGCGTCTCACCTTCCATCGCAAAAGCCATCGACGTTTGACCACCGGTCATCGCCAGATAAACTTCGGCAAGGATCTGGGCATCGAGTAAGGCCCCGTGCAGCGTTCGTTTACTGTTATCTATTTCGTAGCGAGCACATAACGCATCGAGGCTGTTGCGCTTACCGGGAAACATTTTCCTCGCTACCGCAAGGCTATCGGTAACCTTACAGAAGGTATTAGTCTTCGGAATATCACGCTTGAGCAGCGAAAACTCATAGTCCATAAAGCCAATATCGAACGCTGCGTTATGGATCACCAGCTCCGCGCCACGGATATAATCCATAAACTCATCAGCCACATCGGCAAACGTGGGCTTATCAAGCAAAAACTCATCGGCAATACCGTGTACGCCAAAGGCTTCCGGGTCCACCAGTCGATCGGGTTTCAGATATACATGGAAGTTATTGCCCGTCAGGCGACGGTTCACCACTTCAACGGCACCAATCTCAATAATCTTGTGGCCTTCATAGTGCGCGCCAATCTGGTTCATACCGGTGGTTTCGGTATCGAGAACGATCTGGCGTGTAATTGCAGTGCTCATAGCGGTCATTTATGTCAGACTTGTCGTTTTACAGTTCGATTCAATTACAGGAAGTCTACCAGAGATGCTTAAACAGGTAGAAATTTTCACCGATGGTTCGTGTCTGGGTAATCCAGGACCGGGAGGCTACGGTGCTATTTTACGCTATCGTGGACGCGAAAAAACTTTTAGCGCAGGCTACAGCCGCACCACCAACAACCGTATGGAGTTGATGGCCGCTATTGTCGCGCTGGAAGCGTTAAAAGAACATTGCGAAGTCATTTTGAGTACCGACAGCCAGTACGTCCGCCAGGGGATCACCCAGTGGATCCACAACTGGAAAAAACGTGGCTGGAAAACAGCAGATAAAAAACCGGTAAAAAATGTCGATCTCTGGCAACGTCTCGATGCCGCGTTGGGTCAGCATCAAATCAAATGGCAATGGGTTAAAGGCCATGCCGGACACCCGGAAAACGAACGCTGTGATGAACTGGCTCGTGCCGCGGCGATGAATCCCACGCGGGAAGATACAGGATATCAAGTCGAAGTTTAAGCCTGTGGTTTACGACATTGCCGGGTGGCGCCAACCGCCTGGCGGATCCGTGGTTTATTTTTACTTTGTTTCATCGGGTTGAGCGTCAGAGGAATAGTCCGTTTCCGGGCAACGATAAGTTGTAAGCAACCAAGCGCAGGAATATGCGTGCTCAACAGTTTTCCGCCGTGTTTGTTCCACGGGAGAACATGGAAACGGCTGGCGTGTAACACTTCAAAATTCAACAAAGAGAGCCAGTCCAGTTGCCGCATCAGAGTAAACATCCGGCTGTTATAGGGCGATGTTTTTCGCAATACCGGCACAAGTTTGCGTAATCCCATTAAACTGATGGGATTGAAGCCACTAATGACCAGCCAGCCATCATCAATCAATACCCGATCGGCTTCACGCAATAAACGATGCGGATCGGTGCACCACGGCAATGTATGTGCCAGCAAACAAACATCGACGGATTTATCGGCAAAAGGAAGATGAAGTGGGTCCGCCTGCACCTGAACGGGTATTCCTTGCGCAGAAACATTCACTTGATGAGAAACTGCGCACGCTTCGCAATTGATTTCTGCGCTTAAATTACCAATCTTAAGCAGATGAAAACCATACATTTTAGTGAACCACGGGTTGAGCTGGCGCTCCAGCGCCTTGCGATAAAGCTCTCCCCAGGGCAAATCGCCCCAGCAATCGGGAGCCACGACAGTTTGAGAGACTCTTGCCGGTTTCATCACAACCTTCCGTTTCACACTGAGAGGTAATCTATGAATCTTAACAGTATTCCCGCCTTTGATGACAATTACATCTGGGTTTTGACTAATGAAGCAGGTCGTTGTCTGATTGTCGATCCCGGAGACGCAGAGCCAGTATTAAAGGCCATTGCCGCCAATAACTGGCAACCGGAGGCCATATTTCTCACCCACCATCATCACGATCACGTTGGCGGCGTGAAAAAACTGGTGGAAAAATTTCCGCAAATTGTGGTGTATGGTCCACAAGAGACACAAGATAAGGGAACAACGCTCGTAGTCAAAGATAGCGAAACTGCCCTCGTTTTGGGGCATGAATTTAGTGTAATTGCCACACCGGGTCACACTTTGGGACACATCTGTTACTTCAGCAAACCTTATTTATTTTGTGGCGATACGCTGTTTTCTGGTGGTTGTGGTCGGCTATTCGAAGGAACACCATCCCAAATGTATCAATCACTTAAAAAGTTAAGTGCGTTACCTGACGATACATTGGTATGTTGTGCTCATGAATATACGTTATCAAATATGAAGTTTGCCTTGAGTATTCTTCCGCACGATTTGTCCATAAATGATTATTATCGTAAAGTTAAGGAGTTACGGGCTAAAAATCAAATGACACTGCCCGTAATTCTGAAAAATGAGCGACAAATTAATGTTTTTTTAAGAACGGAAGATATTGATTTAATTAATGTAATTAACAAAGAAACATTATTGCAACACCCTGAAGAGCGTTTTGCCTGGTTAAGGTCAAAGAAAGATAGATTCTGATAAAACTTTCTTGTCATCGGCTTCGTTCACCGCTATGATCGGTCGTCTTTTAAGCAACTATTGACACACACATGAAGGCAAAAGCGATATTACTCGCCTCTGTCCTGCTTGTAGGTTGCCAGGGTACCGGTAACGTTCAGCAGCATGCACAGAGCCTTTCTGCGGCTGGTCAAGGGGAAGCAGCAAAGTTTACAAGTCAGGCACGATGGATGGACGATGGGACGTCTATCGCGCCAGATGGTGACTTGTGGGCTTTCATAGGCGACGAGCTAAAGATGGGAATTCCGGAAAACGACCGGATTCGCGAACAAAAACAGAAATACTTACGCAATAAGAGCTATCTCCACGATGTAACTTTACGGGCAGAGCCGTATATGTACTGGATAGCCGGGCAAGTTAAAAAACGTAACATGCCTATGGAGCTGGTACTACTACCCATAGTGGAGAGCGCTTTTGATCCTCACGCGACGTCTGGCGCCAATGCCGCAGGTATCTGGCAGATCATTCCGAGCACGGGGCGCAATTATGGTTTGAAACAGACCCGCAATTATGACGCACGTCGCGATGTTGTTGCTTCAACAACAGCCGCACTGAACATGATGCAGCGTCTGAACAAGATGTTTGACGGCGACTGGCTTCTGACCGTAGCGGCTTATAACAGCGGCGAAGGTCGGGTCATGAAGGCAATCAAAACGAACAAAGCGCGTGGCAAATCCACAGACTTCTGGTCGTTACCCTTGCCGCAGGAAACGAAGCAGTACGTGCCTAAAATGTTGGCATTGAGTGATATCCTCAAAAACAGCAAACGTTATGGCGTACGTCTGCCGACGACCGATGAAAGCCGCGCTCTGGCGCGTGTGCACCTGAGCAGCCCGGTTGAAATGGCGAAAGTTGCAGATATGGCGGGGATTTCCGTCAGCAAACTGAAGACATTCAACGCAGGCGTGAAAGGATCCACGTTGGGCGCAAGTGGTCCACAGTACGTGATGGTGCCAAAGAAGCATGCGGATCAACTACGTGAATCCCTGGCTTCAGGTGAAATTGCAGACGTACAGTCGACACTGGTTGCCGACAATACGCCGCTTAACAGCCGTGTTTACACCGTACGCTCTGGCGACACGCTTTCAAGTATCGCTTCACGTCTCGGCGTAAGCACCAGGAATTTGCAGCAGTGGAACAATCTGCGCGGTTCTAAGCTGAAACCAGGCCAAAGTCTGACAATTGGTGCTGGTGATAGCGCCCAACGGTTGGCAAACAACAGCGACAGTATCACGTATCGTGTGCGCAAAGGCGATTCGCTTTCAAGTATTGCTAAGCGTCATGGCGTAAACATCAAAGATGTGATGCGCTGGAACAACGATACTGCAAATTTGCAACCAGGCGATAAGTTGACGTTGTTTGTGAAAAACAACAACATGCCTGACTCCTGACAAACCAGATGACAAAAAGGCACCGATTCCCCCGGTGCCTTTTTCATTTACGCCGCTTTATGTGCTTCAACCATGATGGTATCGCTGGTAAACGCGTATAGCATTCACTAATACATCTGGCGTGTGCATTCTCGCGTCCCATAGGGCTGCGCCAAAGTTGGTCTGCCCTGGCAGACCAGACTTACCTTATTTATCAGGTTTGCCGGGACTGAATTCAACGAGTAGCGGATTGTGATCAGAAGCGCGAGTCACCAGTACAGAAGCTTCGCTGACGTTCAAACCTCGGTAGAAGACAAAATCGAGCGGGCGGCCAAATGCCCGACGGCGCTGGTCATCCGTAAAGCGTACCTGGCGCAGCGACATTTCCCGCGCAAAGCGATATAACGCGTTCATCCTTCTACGGCTCCAGGCATTGAAATCTCCCGCCATAATGACTGGGCCGCTGTGATGTGCAATCTGGTCTCCGATAGGAAGTAACTGCTTACTATAGACATCTACACCCAGACTGAAATTAACTGCATGAATATTTACTACCATCAATAGACGTGTGTCTGGCAATGGATAAACCGTCACCAACGCTGACTTCGCCAGACGCAATATAGGTTCACGCTCGCGTAATGGGCAACAATAAACAGGATGCGCCGCCGAAAGGGTCATTACGCCGGAAGGATGTTGTGGTAGCACGAAAGCGGGCACCTGATCGGCGGCAAGATAGTTAGCGGTCGCGAACTGCACCAACTCTGGCGTCGTCTGTGCTTCCTGTAATAAAACCAGGTGCGCATCTTTTCCGTAGTTCTTTAATACCGACAACCATTCAGCGCGTTGTTGTTTGTAGATGTTCCACACCAGGATCCGAATACGATCTTCTGTACTTAGTGGTTCACCGGGTGGTAATGCCTGACCAATGCTCGCAAAAGACCCCGGAGGTAAAATCCTTTCCGCAGGTTGTCCGGCAACATAGCGCATGGCATAGGTGTTTTTTCGCACTTTAGACTTTGAAACCTCGATTACGTCAACCCTTCCGCACTCGGGAGGGTTCTACTGTTATAGGGATTTTAGCTCACTCTTTCAACGAACAACTGCATATTGTTTTGTAAGTGAACGCTTACATTGACAGTTTTTTACTCGCTCATAACGCTTATAAATTGGATGACATATCATCTATCTGAATGGTTTAATAACAAATAGATTCAAAATACCTCTAATATTTTGCGACAGGTGCAAAAATGAAAGCTACGTCGGAAGAACTCGCCATTTTTGTTTCGGTGGTCGAGAGCGGAAGTTTTAGCCGGGCGGCTGAACAATTAGGACAAGCGAACTCTGCGGTAAGCCGGGCGGTAAAAAAGCTTGAAATGAAACTTGGCGTCAGCTTGCTTAATCGCACCACGCGGCAACTCAGCCTGACGGAGGAAGGTGAGCGTTATTTTCGTCGCGTACAGTCAATTTTGCAGGAGATGGCAGCGGCAGAATCAGAAATTATGGAGACGCGTAATACACCGCGTGGACTGTTGCGAATAGATGCCGCGACACCCGTGGTGCTACACTTCCTGATGCCGTTAATTAAGCCATTTCGTGAACGCTATCCGGAAGTGACTTTGTCGTTAGTCTCTTCCGAAACCATTATTAATCTGATTGAAAGAAAAGTGGATGTCGCGATTCGTGCTGGTACGTTGACAGACTCCAGTCTGCGAGCCAGGCCGTTGTTTACCAGCTATCGAAAAATTATCGCCTCCCCTGATTATATTGCCCGCTACGGGAAACCAGAAACTATCGACGATTTAAAGCAACATGTTTGCCTGGGATTCACTGAACCTGCTTCCCTCAATACCTGGCCGATAGCCTGTTGCGATGGGCAATTACATGAGGTGAAGTATGGTTTGTCATCCAATAGTGGGGAAACACTGAAACAACTTTGCTTGAGTGGCAACGGGATTGCGTGTTTGTCCGACTATATGATCGACAGAGAAATCGCTCGTGGCGAACTGGTAGAGTTAATGGCAGACAAAGTACTGCCGGTAGAAATGCCCTTCAGCGCCGTCTATTACAGCGACCGTGCGGTAAGTACGCGCATCCGGGCTTTTATCGATTTCCTTAGCGAGCATGTAAAAACAGCTCCCGGAGGAGCTGTCAGAGAGGCTTAATCCCATTCAGGAGCCAGACCTTCCGGGCTTACCAGGCGGTCGTTGCAATCCAGTGCGGCGATCGCTTTTTTATCTTCAGCATCAAGCTGTAAATTAACTGCCTGCAGGTTGCTCGCCAGGTTTTCACGTTTAGTAGAAGAAGGAATTACTGAGTAACCTTCCCCCATCGCCCACGCCAGAATCACTTGTGCCGGAGTCGCATTGTGTTTCGCTGCGATACGAGCAATAACCTCATCGTTCAGCGCTTTACCATAAGCCAGCGTCATATAGGAAGTAATATGGATGCCGTGCTGCTTAGCCCAATCGACCACTTTACGGTTTTGCAGATAAGGAGAGAGTTCAATCTGGTTGGTGGCGATGTTTTCAGCGCCAACAGCAGCAATCGCTTTCGCCATCAACGGGATCGTGAAGTTGGAAATACCGATCTCACGCGTCAGCCCTTGTTTTTTCGCTTCCAGTAGCGCCTGCATAAACTCTTCAACAGAGACTTCATCGTTTGGTGATGGCCAGTGGATTAGCGTCAGATCAACATAATCGGTACGCAATTTTTGCAGACTCTCTTTCAGACTCGGGATTAGTTTGTCTTTAGTGAGGTTTTCAATCCAGATTTTAGTAGTGATGTAGAGTTCATTACGTGGCACGCCGCTTTCTGCAACCGCCTGACCTACTGCTGCTTCGTTATCATAGATTTGTGCGGTATCAATTGCGCGATAGCCAAGCTCAAGCGCCGTTTTCACTGATGCAATAACAACGTCGTCTTTGAGACGGAAAGTACCTAAACCAAATGCAGGGATAGCCATAATATGCCTCTTTTAATGTAATGTTCGTTAACTGAGACGATTATGGGCTTCAGACTGTTGCGGAAAAAGAGCGTAAAACGCAGAGGATTTTTGCTGTTTTGGCAATAATAGAAATACAGACGAAAAAAAACCTCGAGCATTAACTCGAGGCTTCTTAATAAGTGGCGGAACGGACGGGACTCGAACCCGCGACCCCCTGCGTGACAGGCAGGTATTCTAACCGACTGAACTACCGCTCCACCGAATTCTTTTACAACCACCAGTTTTGTGACCGGCTTACTGCTAAAT
>OLIF01000101.1_pt1 | contig 41548 bp, 43 predicted proteins | sample 1609681 | NCBI WGS metagenome assembly OLIF01 (sample SAMEA4350143, study PRJEB24818) | metagenome | biome: human; feature: gut; material: faeces | place: Denmark | collected 2013-09 | reverse complement strand
GGCCATCACGTTCTGCGTGACGGTAATCCTCATCATCTGGATGCTGCACGGTTCGCTGTGTGAAATACGGATGAGCTTCTGGGGAGCGGAGTTTGCGGCGTTCTTACAGTGTAAGCAGTAAGGAAACCGCGACGGGGAGGCAACTCCCCGTCAATCGGTTGCTAGGGTAAGGCCGATAAGGCACCCTATCTCATAGGCATGAATAACAACCCCGCAGCGTAAAAACTGCGGGGTTTCTTTTTGGAACTCTCACTAGCTAGTGAGCCGTTAACTGCACATAATGCTCGCACAACAAATCAGTTAAAAGAGATTACTCAGCATTCTCCTGCTTCCATTGCCGGATCATTTCATCGGTAACATCACTTTCATAACATACCACGTCATACCCTCCAGTACGGCTATATGCACTGCGTCCACCACATCTACTACCATTCCTTGCATGATTATACGGACACGCACAATTGCCTGGATAAGATTCAATGGATTCTTTAATTATTTCTTTCTTGATCTGAGCATCTGACTTTCCTGTTGCTGCATACCCACTAAAAGATACCAAACAAAGGCAGATTGCCATTAATAAACCACATCGCATACCGATACACTCTATTACTAACCAATCATAGCCCACATCATAAAATCGAGATGAGGAGTACAACACCTTTAACAAGAAGGTGCCATCACGATAATATGCCGTGCAATTCATCAAAAAAAAGATCTATATCAAAGAGATAGAGTTATTATCAGTGCTGCAGACATCAGCATTCGAGGCAGCAGAAAGACAGTAAATCTAACGAATTTGTCTTTTTCTCAGGATGTTGTCAGATTAAAAAAGATAGAGTAGCGCAGACACCTTTTGGTGGATGGTAGGAGGAAAAATGAAGTTGAGTGGGAAGATCCCAGAAAAAACTTTGGTTTAACCAAGGCCCTAGTTCAATATGCGAAATGCAGATGAGTTGCAGGAGAGTTTTGCTTCACCCTTAGAGTTTAAACAGACGTGTACTATCATTATTTCTGCATATCGCCACACCATCGCCACTTTACCGCCATTTAACAAAATACAAATACAAAAAAACCACCCGAAGGTGGTTTCACGACACTGCTTATTGCTTTGATTTTATTCTTATCTTTCCCATGGTACCCGGAGCGGGACTTGAACCCGCACAGCGCGAACGCCGAGGGATTTTAAATCCCTTGTGTCTACCGATTCCACCATCCGGGCTCGGGAAAAATTGGAGGCGCGTTCCGGAGTCGAACCGGACTAGACGGATTTGCAATCCGCTACATAACCGCTTTGTTAACGCGCCAAATTCTTCAGGCTTTTCAGCCAGACACCCGCCTGAGCCGATGTCTTTTAAACTGGAGCGGGAAACGAGACTCGAACTCGCGACCCCGACCTTGGCAAGGTCGTGCTCTACCAACTGAGCTATTCCCGCATTCATCAAGCAATCAGTTAATCACTTGATTTTATTATCGTCTGGCAATCAGTGCCGCCGTTCGATGCGTTGCATTCTACTTACCTGGCGCGATGAGTCAACGATATTTTTCACCACTTTTGATCGTTTGCTGAAATTTGCGTCGAAACGATCACTGATCAAGCAAATCCGCTCGTGCAGCGCTCAAATATTGCAACATTGACCATAGGGTCAGTACTGCAGCCACGAAGAAAAGTGCAATCCCCGCGTACTCAACCCAAATGTTTGGACGCCACAACAGCCAGGCCAACGCCACCATTTGCGCCGTGGTTTTCACTTTACCAATCCAGGAGACAGCCACGCTACTGCGTTTACCCAGCTCCGCCATCCACTCGCGCAGTGCAGAAATGATAATTTCACGGGCAATCATCGTTGCCGCCGGTAAAGTCACCCACCAGCTATGGTAATGCTCAGTTACCAACACCATCGCAATGGCGACCAGCACTTTATCCGCTACCGGATCAAGAAAAGCGCCAAAACGGGTACTCTGGTTCCAGCGCCGGGCCAGAAAACCATCAAACCAGTCAGTCACCGCCGCGACGCAAAAAATGAGTGCGGCAGCAAACGGCGACCAGGTGACAGGCAGATAAAAGACCAATACAAAGAATGGGATAAGGATGACACGGAACAGTGTGAGCAACGTAGGGATATTAAATTGCATAATGACGGGTAACTATCTGTTGTCAGTAAGATTACCCCTATGTTGCTACAGAGACATCAATGTTTCAACGACCAGAAGATCTTTTCTGCCAGAGCTTGCGAAATACCCGGCACTTTTGCAATTTCTTCGACGCTGGCGTTACGTAAACCTTGCAAACCGCCCATATATTTCAACAACATTTGCCGACGTTTTGGACCGACGCCTTCAATGGTTTCCAGAGTGCTGGTATTTTTGACCTTCGCCCGTTTTTTGCGGTGTCCGCCAATTGCATGATCGTGCGATTCATCGCGAATATGCTGAATAACATGCAGCGCCGGCGAATCTGGCGGCAGACTAAATCCCTCACCTTCCGGTTCGAAGAACAGCGTTTCCAGCCCGGCTTTACGATCGGCCCCTTTGGCAACACCAAGTAACAGAGGATGTTTTTTATCCCATGATACATCCAGTTCGGCAAAAACGTTTTTCGCCTGCGCCAGCTGACCTTTACCGCCGTCGATAAGGATCACGTCCGGGATCTTACTGTCGTCAATAGCTTTACCATAACGCCGACGTAGCACCTGATTCATCGCCGCATAATCATCGCCCGGCGTAATGCCGGTAATGTTATAACGCCGATACTCAGCACGCAGTGGGCCATTGGCATCGAACACCACACACGACGCGACGGTTTGTTCACCCATAGTATGGCTAATGTCAAAACACTCCATCCGCTTCACGGCGGGCAATTTCAACACGCTGGCAAGTGCGGTTAGTCGCTGGTGAACGGTAGATTGCTGCGAAAGTTTGCTGGTCAATGCGGTCGCCGCATTGGTACGCGCCAACTTAAGGTAACGCGCCCGATCGCCGCGCGGTTTAGTCTGGACGTTAATTCTGCGTCCTGCCAGTTCTGAAAGGGAATCGGCGAGCAACGTTTTATCGCTGAGATGAAAATCAAGCAGGATCTCTCCTGGCAAGGTACGCATCTGACTGCCCTGTAAATAGAACTGGCCGACAAAAGTTTCCACCACTTCCCCCAGTTCCGTCCCGCCGGGTACTTTCGGAAAATAGCTACGGCTACCGAGCACTTTGCCCTGACGAATAAACAGTACATGAACACATGCCATTCCTGCCTCAAACGCCACGCCAATCACGTCAAGATCATCGCCATTATTAGAGACGAACTGTTTCTCGGTAACGCGACGTACTGCCTGAATCTGGTCACGAATGCGTGCGGCCTCTTCAAACTCCAGATTCTGACTGGCCTTTTCCATGCGAGAAATCAATTGGGTAATGACCTGATCGTCCTTACCCGATAAAAACAGGCGCACATATTCAACTTGTTGAGCGTACTCATCTTCACCTACCAGCCCTTCGACGCACGGCCCCAGGCAGCGCCCGATCTGATATTGCAGGCACGGACGCGATCGGTTGCGATAGACGCTATTTTCGCACTGGCGAATAGGGAAAATTTTTTGTAGCAGCGCCAGCGTTTCACGTACGGCATAACCATTCGGAAACGGGCCGAAATATTCACCTTTAGCATGCTTCGCACCGCGATGCATAGCCAGGCGCGGATGAGTATCGCCACTCAGAAAGATAAAGGGATAAGACTTATCATCGCGCAACAGAACGTTGTAACGCGGTTGATAAAGTTTAATGTAGTTATGTTCCAGCAATAACGCTTCTGTTTCGGTGTGGGTAACCGTTACGTCAATTTGCTGGATCTGCGCCACCAACGCTTCGGTTTTGCGCGAAGCGAGATTGCTTCGGAAATAGCTGGAAAGCCGTTTTTTCAGGTCTTTCGCTTTGCCGACATAGATAACCGTACCACCAGCATCATACATGCGATAAACGCCCGGCTGGCTGGTTACGGTTTTTAAAAACGCTTTTGCGTCAAACTGAACACTCACTGACTTGTTAATGTCTCCGCATTACACAGACCATGGCGAATTGCCAGGTGAGTCAGCTCGACATCGCCATGAATGTTTAATTTACTGAACATACGGTAGCGATAGCTGTTCACCGTTTTCGGGCTGAGATTTAGTTGTTCTGAGATCTCATTGACCTTCTGACCTTTAGTAATCATCAGCATAATCTGCAATTCACGTTCAGACAAACTGGCAAATGGGCTTTCCGTCTTCTCTGGTTCGATCTGGCTTAATGCCATTTGTTGGGCGATATCGGAAGCAATATACCGTTGCCCTGAATAAACAGAGCGAATCGCGCTTACGACTTCCTGCGGTGCCGCGCCTTTGCTGAGGTAGCCTGCGGCGCCGGCCTGCATAACTTTCGCAGGTAAAGGGTTTTCAGTATGGACCGTAAGCATGATGATTTTGACATCCGCGGTCGAGCGCGCGATTTTACGCGTCGCCTCAAGTCCACCAATGCCTGGCATACTCATGTCCATTAGCACCACGTCAACGGTGTTTGCCCGGCACCACTTAACGGCGTCTTCACCGCAGGATGCCTCACCGACGACTTTAATACCCTTTATATCTTCCAGAATGCGTCGTATCCCTGCGCGCACCAGTTCGTGGTCATCAACAAGTAGAACGTTGATCAAAGGAATATCTCCAGAAATAGGGATAACGCTACTGATAGTTAGTCATTCGTATATTAGCGGGTTTTATTGCAACTTTGAAACGTTAAAAATGGTGGGTATTCGATTTTTCTCTCGTTTTCGTAAATTCGATTGTCCACAGTTATGATCACGCCCGTCACCAAAGATTTGTTGGTTCATTCTATGGTAAAACCAACGACGAAATGTGACAAAAATTGACTTTATTCAGCAAAAATGAAAATCAGCAGCATGAATGTGTAACATTAATTAACTCAAACAATACGGACCAAAAACATTCATGATAGAAATATTAATTGGCCATTATATTAGCCAGTTTAATATCATTGACAACAAGGCGCACAAAAAACAACCACTGCTATTTTTAACAGAGCTTATGGTATACTCCGCCGCCTTAACATTTTTCACTGCAAATTTTCATTGCAATATGACGAGGAAAATAAATGAGTACGCCTGATTTTTCTACTGCCGAGAATAATCAAGAACTGGCAAACGAAGTCTCCTGCCTGAAAGCGATGCTGACGCTGATGCTGCAGGCGATGGGACAAGCTGACGCGGGCCGCGTGATGTTAAAGATGGAAAAACAGCTTGCGCTGATCGAAGACGAAACCCAGGCTGCGGTATTTTCCAAAACGGTTAAGCAAATTAAACAAGCTTACCGTCAGTAATATAAAACCGGCTGAAGGCACGCCTTTCAGCCGGTTTTACATCTGGTACACAAAATGTAAAAGAGGTCATATTAAGCCAGTTGCGGCAGCATAACAGGCAACCTGCGTTTTATTTGGCGCATTGATTTTTTTCTGCATATTTTTCTGATGAAAATTGACTGTATTCTCGGAGATTGACAGGATCATCGCAATCTCTGCCGATGTCTTTCCTTCGGCAGTCCATTTCAAAATTTCCTTTTCCCGCTTGCTGAAATGCATTTCCGGCGTCATCACCATTTCATCATTTAAACGCATCAACGCCATCAGACTTTCACGCACCAGCAACTGCATTTTTAATTGCAGCTCATCACCAGGAACTGGAATTTCACGCGTACTGCTACGGGAGAAAGACAAAAAACCCAACGCCCGATTCGGCAACATTAAATAGTGCGTGACGCCGCGACGTAAACCATGCGCACGGGCAGCTTCCCACAACGGTTGTGCTTCGCGATATAAGTCGTCATTCCACAGTAAATGCCCCTGACGGAAGTTTTCAGGGTTAAGAGCCGGATCGATAGCGAGAAAGTTTTTCTCCTGATAATAACGAACCCACGCCTCGGGATAATTAGTGTAGAAAGCCACTTTCGGTCGCGTAAATGGCACCGGATGACGCACACATAATGAATAGAAATCATACTCGAGTTGGTGAGCCTGATGCTCTATTTCATGGTAAACCTCTTCCGCAACCTCCATCCTCTGAAAACGCAATAGCATCGTGCGACGCCAGCTGAAAAAATCCGTATCCTGCATAGTAAACCGCAATGCCCCTGAAAGTGAGTACCATTTATATTGATATCTCAAACTATCACATAAATAAGATTTATATATAATCAATATTATTCAGACAATGAATTACTTTTGCAAGACATAACATTCTCTTATGTTATTAATGAGTTATGCTGTTTTGTTAACCAATTTATGGCGATACGGAATCACATTCCCCCCCGACAAAACATCTGCCGGGGCTGAGTTTTTCTTATTATTTCAGCAGAAATTTCTCGAGAAACTGGCGAGTACGGGGCTGCTGTGGATTAGCAAATAATGCTTTTGCTGATCCTTGCTCCACTATTCTCCCTTGATCCATAAAGATTGCGCGATCGGCAACGTCTCGGGCAAAGCTCATTTCGTGCGTCACAATCACCATAGTACGTCTCTCCTGCGCCAGTTGCCGAATGGTATTCAGAACCTCCCCTACCAGCTCCGGGTCCAGCGCCGACGTTGGCTCATCAAATAAAATAACTTCAGGACGCATTGCCAGCGCACGCGCAATCGCCACGCGTTGCTGTTGGCCGCCGGACAAACGACGTGGATAGCGGGTTTCTTTGCCCGCCAGTCCGACTTTCGCCAGCAGTTCACGTGCGCGTGTCGTGGCTTCTTCTTTTGGTTCGCCTTTGACGATCACCGGCCCTTCAATAATATTTTCCAGCACCGTGCGATGCGGAAACAAATTAAAGTTCTGGAAGACAAAACCAACATGCTGACGCAACTGTCGAATCAGCAATTTTTGCTGACCTAATGAACGCGCAGTATCAATCATGATATCGCCCACTTTAATCGTCCCAGCCTCCGGTTGTTCCAGCAGATTTATGCTGCGTAACAACGTGGTTTTACCGGAGCCGCTCGGGCCGATAATCGCCACGACTTCGCCAGTTTTGACCTCCAGATCGATACCATGCAATACCGTCTGACCGTGGAATTTCTTCACCAGATTTTTAACTTCAATGGCGCTCATTTGGTCTCTCTCTCCTGGCGATTAAGTTGATTCTCAAAATGGTTCTGCAGCGTCGATAACACTGTCGCCATAATCCAGTAAATGAGCGAAGCCGCGAGATACATTGTGAAAACTTCCAGCGTGCGCGAAGTAATCAACTGCGCCTGACGGAACAGCTCCGGCACCTGAATCGTCGCCGCCAGCGAAGTATCTTTCACCAGGCTGATAAAGCTGTTCGACAGCGGCGGCAGCGCCACCCGCGCCGCCTGCGGTAAAATCGCCCGCCGCATGGTTTGCCACGGCGTCATCCCGATACTGGCGGCAGCTTCCCATTGACCTTTATCAATAGAAGAAATAGCCGCACGCAGCGTTTCAGCAGCATAAGCAGCGGTATTCAGTGACAGGCCAATCATCGCTGACGGGATCGGGTCCAGCTCAATGCCAAACTGCGGCAGACCGTAATAGATCATAAACAGCTGCGCGATGAGCGGCGTACCGCGAAAGATAGAGATATAAAAACGCGCCAGCCAGCGCACAGGCCAGACAGGCGACAGACGCATCAGCGCGAGAATAAATCCCAACAGTAAGCCAAAAAACATGCCGCCGATGCTGAGTTGCAGCGTATACCCTGCCCCTTTCAGCAGGAACGGCAAGGAATCAATAACCAGTTGTATACTTTCTTGCATAAGCATTTCCGGGACTAGACGTGGGGATGATAGGCAAACAGCGCAGGCGCGCCGCCGGTATGAATAAACAGAATCGGACCTTCATCTTTGAAGCGTTTCTGACTGATACCATCAATCAGCCCCGCCATCGCTTTTCCGGTATACACAGGATCAAGCAGAATGCCTTCCAGGCGCGCCAGCAGTTTCACCGCTTCCATGCCCTCATCATTTGGCACACCATAGCCAGGCGAAAAATAATCATCCCAGAGTAAAATGTCCGCTGCAGCAGTCAGCTCCAGCTCTTTGGCAATCGCCTGTTGTAGATTAACCACTTTCGGCAACTGTTCGGCAACGGAACGCGACACGGTCACGCCAATCAGTTCAGTATCTGGCAGCAATTGTTCCAGTCCAACCGCCAGTCCGGCGTGAGTTCCTGCACTGCCCGATGCGACCACCACCGACGAAATATTAACCGCCCCTTCACACTGTTGCGCGATTTCCAGCGCACTCTCCACATAACCTAGCGCGCCCAAAGCATTAGAACCGCCAACCGGAATGACATACGGGCGAAAGCCTTGTGCTTCGACTCGCGTCGCCAGCTCTTCCAGTTGGGCATTGGGATCGGTCAGTGCGTCGCACATTTCAATCTGGGTATTGAACAGATCCAGCAACAAACGATTGCCGTTGGTTAAATAGTTTTCCGCGGTTGTACCAATAGGATTTTCCAGCAGCGCCACGCAGTGCAGACCGAGTTTCGCAGCGACTGCGGCTGTCTGGCGCACGTGGTTAGACTGAATCGCCCCCGCGGTAAGCAGAGTGTCGGCACCTTCGCGCAGAGCATCAGCCGCGAGAAATTCCAGTTTACGTAATTTATTGCCGCCCATTGCCATAGGAGTAACGTCATCCCGTTTAATAAAAATTTCTCGTCCGAGATAATCAGAAAAACGCGGCAGATATTCGAGTGGTGTTGGCGCGCCGATAAATTCCAGCCGTGGGAAACGCGTTAAATTATGTAGTGGCATAAAAACCTCCGATGTGTGTTGTTGTGATATTGTTATTATGCACGCTGAAAACGCGTAAATAAAAAAGGCGCTAATGAAAGCGCCCTTTTTGTCATCACGCTGATTATTTGGTCACATCAGCACCAAACCATTTTTCGGAAAGGGCTTGTAAGGTGCCGTCTTTTTGCATTTCCGCAATGGCACCGTTAACCGCTTTCAGCAGATCTTCGTTTCCTTTACGCAGTGCCACACCAGACTCCTGACGGGAGAACGCTTCACCGGTTACTGCCAGCGTATCGTTGGTTTTTTTCACCAGATCCAGCGCCGCCAGACGGTCAACCAGAATCGCATCAATACGTCCCACGCGAAGATCCTGATATTTGGTTGGGTCATCATCATAGGTACGCACATCGACGCCCTGAACATTCTGACGCAACCACTCTTCATAGTTGGTTCCCAGACCGACACCGACTTTTTTACCTTTCAGGTCGTCAGCCGTTTTAATGGTGCCTTCATGACCTTTCTTCACCAGCGCCTGAATGCCGGAAATGGTGTATGGGGTAGAGAAATCGTATTTTTTCTTGCGCTCGTCAGAGATAGTGACCTGATTAATCACCACATCAATACGTTTAGAATCCAGCGATGCTAACATGCCGTCCCATTTGGTCGGTTTTAATGCAGCTTCTACGCCAAGATGTTTTGCCAGCTGTTGAGCAAACTCCACTTCAAAGCCGGTTAATTTACCGTCATCTCCCTGAAAGCTGAATGGCGGATAAGTGCCTTCCAGGCCCACCAGCAGCGTGCCGCGCTCTTTCACTTTATTGAGCAGGCCCTCATCGGCAAAACTCTTGACGCTCATGCCCGCGACCAGCGCCACGGCCATAACACCCATCAACGCCTGACGTCCAAGATGTGCTAATTTCATATTCACCCCGAATGTTGTTATGTCTGTTTGCAGTGTAGGGCCATTGTTTGTAAACACAAAAACAACTCCGTTACATCTTATTCTTATTTAATATATATCAGATACCGACAGACTGGCGGATTTCTGCGCAAGGCCAGCGCTCGTTTGACGCTGGTAATGCTGATACTTACGTAACGCAATGCGGTAATTGTTGGTGCTGGTGGCAGGCAGCCACGGGGCAAAGGTTTCATCAAGAAAGCCTTCCTGCAGCAGATCGTGGGAAATATTTTGTTGACGTAAATGATGTCCCAGACGGCGCAGACGGACGACATATTCACGCACGGTACCGGGGCTCATTTCGGTATGTTCAAGGAGAAACTGCTTAAAGCTGATAATATCGAAAAAATCACTTTGCGATTTGCAATGTAAATCGCCGCAAAAACGGCACAATGCCACCCATGATTTTTGTTCCACCTGCCAGCTATTTTCATCTAATAATATGTCAAGGCGTGAGATCTCGATTTTATTCACTAATTTACCGTCGCGAACCAGGGTAATGCGATCGAGTAATTTACGGCAATGCGCGCAATGAGTCTAGCTGTGTTTAAAATCTTTAAGATAGCGGCTTAATGGCCGTCTTTTCAGGTGCTGCACCATCATTAAGAACTCCTGCTATTCAAAATTAAAGTGCGGCATTTACATGCGTTATAACTTACCCAGTTTAGTGCGTAACCGTTTAATCGCCTGGCTATGTAACTGACTGACTCGCGATTCACCGACTTCCAGCACTGCGCCAATCTCTTTGAGATTCAGCTCTTCCTGGTAATAGAGGGTTAATACCCGTTGTTCGCGTTCCGGCAACATTTCAATGGCAGCCATCACCCGCTGACGCAGATTATTGTCCAGTAACTGTTGTAGCGGATTTTCCCGCAGATGATCGTCAGTCACCAGTTCAATGCTGTCGCCGTGCTCTTCGCGCCACTCGTCATAGGAGAAGAGCTGGCTGTTATTAGTGTCGAGCAACATTTGGCGATAGCCGGCGATGTCGATCCCTAAACGTTCCGCTACCTCAGTTTCTATGGCATTGCGGCCAAGTTCCTGCTCCAGTTGCCCTATCGCCTGTGCCACTTCACGCGCGTTGCGCCGCACGCTGCGCGGCACCCAGTCACGACTGCGAAGTTCATCCAGCATAGCGCCACGGATACGCTGCACTGCGTAAGTTGTAAATGCCGTTCCTTGTAGGGCGTCATAGCGTTCGACAGCATTAAGTAACCCAATGCCGCCTGCCTGTAGCAGATCGTCAAGTTCTACGCTCGCGGGCAATCGAACCTGCAGGCGCAATGCTTCGTGACGCACCAGCGGGACATAACGCTGCCACAGCGAGTGTTTATCCATTACACCTTCAGCGGTATAGAGTGAATTCACGATAAACAGCCCTGCGTTATATGAGTTATCGACATGATTATCCGTTTCTGCAGGATTTTTAATCGGACGATTAGTGGGTGAAATGAGGGGTTATTTGGAGGTTACCGGTAAATCCCCGCTGCAACGGGGATCAGGTTGCTGACAAGTTACACCGCATGTTGCCGGATGCGGCGTAAACGCCTTATCCGGCCTACAAAACTTGCAAATTCAATAAATTGCAATTCACATTGTAGGCCTGATAAGCGTAGCGCATCAGGCAATCTGGCGTCTGTCGTCAATCTCAGTGAGTCAGATTAAGGCGATTAGCCCTGTAGCAGAGACAGAACCTGCTGCGGCACCTGGTTAGCTTTGGACAGCACAGAGTTCCCCGCCTGCTGGATGATCTGCGCTTTCGACATGTTGGACACTTCGGTCGCATAGTCGGCGTCCTGAATACGGGACTGCGCTTCAGACAAGTTGGTGGTAGTGTTGTTCAGGTTAGTGACCGCAGAATCCAGACGGTTCTGGACAGCACCCAGGGAAGAACGGAATTTATCGACGGATGCGATAGCTTTGTCCAGCAGGGCCAGCGGGTCATTAGTTGTTGTGCCAGCAAACTGTGCATTGGCCTCTTTGGTAACTTTCCCCGCATTATCCGTTATATCACTCAATTCAATTCCGGTAGTTGGTGTCATACCGATTGTTGAACTGTTTGTCGCCGCGCTGGAGTCTTTACTGTTTACTAAATAGCCCGCACCAACAGAATAATCTTTACCTTGAATAGTAACAAAGCCAGTGACTACACCCTTTGAGTCAGTGCCAACTTTAATCAATTGGCCAGTAACAGAAGCTTTATCGCTTCCAATTCCGTTCGCATAATCTCCATATGTAACGTCAGTGGTATTTAATTCTACTTTGCCCGCGACATTACTGGTTGCAGAAGTAACGGTAGTGCTACCAACAGAAACTGAATAATAATCGCTGCCTGATTGAACAACATACTTATCAGTATCTGAAATGTTATGTAAAGAGAGGCTACTTGCCTCCACACCTAGTTTTTTTGCAACGTCAGACAGATCTACATCAACCATCTTCCCGCTGGCAGAATCAACTGTTTGGCTGATAGCAGCACCAACATTTAATGAATTTTTAGATACAGCGAAGCCACTAAGTCCCAAAGCAGAAGAATCAATCTTTTGTAGATCAATGGAAACAGTCTGCCCATCATTCGCGCCAACCTGAATTTTCATCGAACCATCTTTAGCCAGCACGTTCACGCCGTTGAACTGAGTCTGACCAGAGACACGGTCAATTTCATCCAGACGAGATTTGATTTCGTCCTGAATAGAAGACAAGTCAGAATCAGAGTTAGTCCCCGTCGTCGCCTGAACGGTCAACTCACGCACACGCTGCAAGTTGTTGTTGATTTCAGACAGTGCGCCTTCAGTGGTCTGCGCCAGAGAGATTCCGTCGTTGGCGTTACGCGCGGCCTGAGTCAGACCTTTAATGTTAGAAGTAAAACGGTTAGCAATTGCCTGACCTGCGGCGTCATCCTTCGCACTGTTAATACGCAAACCAGAAGACAGACGCTCGATAGAACTCGACAGCGCAGACTGGTTCTTGTTGATATTATTTTGAGTGATCAGCGAGAGGCTGTTGGTATTAATGACTTGTGCCATGATTCGTTATCCTATATTGCAAGTCGTTGATTACGTATTGGGCTTCCACCCGTCGGCTCAATCGCCGTCAACTCTGTTATCGTCTGACGTAAAACAACCTTTAGAATTTTTTTACAAACAGCCACTTTTTGTTAGCCGCCGAAATACTCTTTTCTCACCTCCTTATTCCCGTCATTAAAAAAAGCAATTAAACATAAACTTTGCCCGATTCAGGCCGATAACTCCGGTATTCGTTTTACGTGTCGAAAGATAAAAGGAAATCGCATGGCAAGTATTTCATCGCTGGGCGTTGGGTCAGGTCTGGATTTAAGTTCCATTCTCGATAGCCTCACTGCTGCGCAAAAAGCGACGCTAACCCCTATTTCAAATCAGCAATCGTCGTTTACCGCTAAACTTAGCGCTTACAGCACGCTGAAAAGCGCGTTGACGACTTTCCAGACCGCCAATACGGCATTGTCTAAAGCCGATCTGTTTTCCGCCACCAGCACGACCAGCAGTACCACCGCCTTTAGCGCAATCACCGCGGGCAACGCCATCGCCGGGAAATACACTATCAGCGTCACTCATCTGGCACAGGCGCAAACCCTGACCACAAGCACCACCAGAGACGATACGAAAACGGCTATCGCTGCCAGCGACAGCAAACTCACCATTCAACAAGGCGGCAATAAAGATCCGATAACCATTGATATCAGCGCGGCTAACTCGTCTTTAAGCGCGATTCGTGATGCCATCAACAACGCAAAAGCGGGCGTAAGCGCGAGCATCATTAACGTGGGTAACAGTGAATATCGCCTGTCAGTCACATCAAATGACACCGGCCTCGACAATGCGATGACGCTCTCGGTCAGCGGTGATGATACGCTGCAAAGCTTTATGAGCTATGGCGCCAATAGCAATGGTATGGAGGTCTCGGTCGTCGCCCAGAATGCGCAGTTGACGGTCAACAACGTCGCCATTGAAAACAGCAGCAACACCATCAGCGACGCGCTGGAAAACATCACGCTGAACCTGAACGATGTCACCACGGGCAACCAGACGTTGACCATTACCCAGGACACCACCAAAGCGCAAAGTGCGATTAAAGACTGGGTGAATGCCTATAACTCGCTGATCGACAACTTCAGCAGTCTGACCAAATACACCGCCGTAGATGCGGGTTCTGATAGCCAGAGTTCAGGCAACGGCGCACTGCCTGGCGACTCCACGCTGCGGACTATCCAGACGCAGTTGAAATCGATGCTGAGCAATACCGTCAGTTCCTCCAACTATAAAACGCTGGCGCAGATGGGTATCACGACCGATCCCAGCAACGGCAAACTGGAACTGGATGCCGACAAACTCACCGCCGCATTGAAAAAAGATGCCAGCGGCGTAGGCGCTCTGATTGTCGGCGACGGAAAAAAAACCGGCATCACCACCACCATTGGCGCTAACCTGACCAGTTGGCTTTCGACGACGGGCATCATTAAAGCCGCTACCGATGGCGTCAGCAAAACCCTGAACAAGCTGACCAAAGACTACAACGCCGCCAGCGATCGCATTGATGCGCAGGTCGCGCGCTACAAAGAACAATTTACCCAACTGGACGTTTTAATGACCTCGTTAAACAGCACCAGCAGCTACTTAACACAGCAGTTCGAAAATAACAGCAGTTCCAGGTAATTATTATTAATCGGGAGAGACATCATGTACGCGGTAAAAGGCACGCAGGCCTATGCACAAATTGGCGTCGAAAGCGCCGTGATGAGCGCCAGCCAACAACAACTGGTCACCATGTTATTTGACGGTGTTTTAAGTGCGCTGGTAAGAGCACGCCTGTTTATGCAAGACAACAACCCGCAAGGCAAAGGCGCCTCTTTGTCAAAAGCGATCAATATTATTGAGAACGGACTGCGAGTGAGTCTTGATGAAGAAAGCCAGGACGAATTAACCCAAAACTTGATTGCGCTTTATAGCTATATGGTCAGGCGTTTGCTGCAAGCCAATTTACGCAACGATGTCTCCGCCGTCGAAGAAGTGGAATCATTAATGCGCAATATTGCCGACGCCTGGAAAGAATCTTTACTCTCCCCTTCTTTGATTCAGGAGCCACTCTGATGAACCATGCACCGCACTTGTATTTTGCCTGGCAACAGCTCGTCGAAAAAAGCCAGCTTATGCTACATCTGGCGAGCGAAGAATTATGGGATGAACTCATTGCCAGCGAAATGGAATATGTGAATGCGGTGCAACAAATCGCACGTTTAACGGAAGAAATAGCCCCCTCTGTCATGATGCAAGAACAACTCAAACCAATGCTACGCCTCGTTCTTGTAAACGAAAGCAAAATCAAACAGTTATTACAAATTCGGATGGACGAGCTGGCGAAACGAGTCGGTCAGTCATCAATGCAAAAATCCGTATTAAGCGCCTATGGTGATCAAGGCGGCTATGTCCTGGCGCCGCAGGAACATCATCTGAAATCAGGCAAAGCATAAAAGGATACTCCCTTTCGAATAATCCGATTACGACTACGCTTTTTATGTTCCCCTTCAGTGGAGTCGAAGAATGCGCAATCCCACGCTGTTACAATATTTTCACTGGTATTACCCGAAAGGCGGCAAACTCTGGCCTGAACTGGCCGAGCGCGCCGACGGTTTAAACGATATTGGCATCAATATGGTCTGGCTACCGCCCGCTTATAAAGGCGCATCTGGCGGATATTCCGTCGGTTACGATTCCTACGATTTATTTGATTTAGGCGAGTTTGAGCAAAAAGGCAGCGTCCCTACAAAATATGGCGATAAAGCACAGTTGCTGGCGGCCATCGACGCCCTCAAACGCAACGATATTGCCGTTCTGCTGGACGTGGTGGTCAATCACAAAATGGGCGCAGATGAAAAAGAAGCCATTCGCGTACAGCGTGTTAACGCTGACGATCGCACGCAAATCGATGATGAAATTATTGAGTGTGAAGGCTGGACCCGCTACACCTTCCCTGCCCGCGCGGGGAAATACTCGCAGTTTATCTGGGATTTCAAATGCTTCAGCGGTATCGACCATATCGAAAACCCAAATGAAGACGGCATCTTTAAAATCGTCAACGACTACACCGGTGAAGGCTGGAACGACCAGGTTGATGACGAACTCGGTAATTTTGACTATCTGATGGGCGAAAATATCGACTTTCGCAATCATGCTGTAACGGAAGAGCTCAAATACTGGGCGCGCTGGGTGATGGAGCAAACGCAGTGCGACGGTTTTCGTCTCGACGCGGTCAAACATATTCCGGCCTGGTTTTATAAAGAGTGGATCGAACACATACAAGAAGTCGCTCCCAAACCGCTGTTCATCGTGGCGGAATACTGGTCGCACGAAGTCGATAAACTGCAAACGTATATTGATCAGGTGGAAGGCCAAACCATGCTGTTTGACGCGCCGTTGCAGATGAAATTCCACGAAGCGTCGCGCATGGGCCGCGAGTACGATATGAGTCAGATTTTCACCGGTACGCTGGTCGAAGCCGATCCCTTCCATGCCGTCACGCTGGTCGCCAACCACGACACTCAACCGTTACAGGCACTGGAAGCCCCGGTAGAACCGTGGTTTAAACCGCTGGCTTATGCCCTTATTTTACTGCGAGAAAACGGTGTACCTTCGGTATTTTACCCCGATCTGTACGGCGCTCATTACGAAGATATCGGCGGTGACGGACAAACTTATGCTATCGATATGCCAGTCATAGAACAGCTTGATGAGTTAATTCTTGCCCGTCAGCGTTTCGCTCACGGTATACAAACGCTTTTTTTCGATCATCCAAACTGTATTGCCTTTAGCCGCAGTGGAACCGCCGAATATCCTGGCTGTGTAGTCGTTATGTCAAACGGTGACGATGGCGAAAAAATTATTCGTCTGGGGGAAAATTACGCGAATAAGAACTGGCGCGATGTTCTGGGAAATCGGCAGGAGAGCGTGGTGACCGATGAAAACGGCGAGGCGACGTTCTTTTGCAATGGCGGCAGCGTCAGCGTGTGGGTGATTGAGGACGTGATTTAAAACCGATTGCTGATAAGGCGCCCATCATTATTACTGACCACGGCGTGAACACTCTGGTCATTGCCGTTGTAGGCCCGATAAGCTTCGCATCGGGCGCTTTTTTGTCTGACATAAGAGCCCCCGACTGCGGGGGATTTCATCACGGCAGCGGCGTCGGTAACGGCGTTTTTTTCAGCACTGCGGCACACTCCGGCGTTGGGCGATCCACTCGTTCCATCGTCATGCCATCATATTCAATGGTGTTACCGTCACGTTCAATCTCGTACAGATCACGTTTTACTGTAACGTTAGTGAGATCATCGGACATCAACGTCAGTTTACCCGGCAGAGCAATCACCCGTTGCCACTGGCGGCAATCCAGAGTGTCGCCGTTTTTAGTGACAATCAGACTACCAATCGCTTCCGGGCTGACCAGACTACTTTGCGGTCCTTTGGTCTGCCAGTACCCTACCAGCCAGTCTGGCGCGGGAGTTTTCACGACATTGTTATAGTTTTGAACTTCGGCACAGCCAGCAACATGAGTGCGCCTGCAATTGCAAGTTTTTTCATCATTCGTCCTGCATGAGAAGAAAAGAGAATTGTGGCATTAAAGCCCTGCTGCTGCCAGCCTTTCCAGGCACAGACAAAAATTTGATCTGACCATTAATTCCGTGAATTATTGCCGCACAAATAAATTTGTCTGGTGTATGATTCGCAACTCTTGTTTCAAACCTTCTGAGTTCAGAGGCTATATACATGTCATGGCAGCAATTCAAACAAGCCTGGTTGATTAAATTCTGGGCGCCCATCCCTGCGGTCATCGCGGCGGGAATTCTCTCCACTTACTATTTTGGTATCACCGGCACCTTTTGGGCCGTTACCGGCGAATTTACCCGCTGGGGCGGTCAGCTCCTGCAACTGTTTGGCGTCCATGCTGAAGAGTGGGGTTACTTTAAAATTATCCATCTGGAAGGTTCGCCATTAACCCGCATCGACGGGATGATGATCCTCGGAATGTTCGGTGGTTGCTTTGCTGCCGCATTATGGGCAAACAACGTCAAACTACGAATGCCGCGCAGCCGTATCCGCATTATACAGGCCATTATTGGCGGCATTATCGCCGGTTTCGGCGCGCGTCTGGCGATGGGCTGTAACCTGGCCGCATTCTTTACTGGCATTCCCCAGTTCTCGCTACATGCCTGGTTCTTTGCTATCGCAACCGCCATCGGTTCGTGGTTTGGCGCGCGCTTTACTCTGCTGCCTGTTTTCCGTATCCCCGTGAAAATGCAGAAAGTGTCTACTGCATCGCCACTGACACAAAAACCGGATCAGGCGCGACGTCGTTTCCGTCTCGGGATGCTGGTCTTTTTCGGCATGTTGGGTTGGGCGCTGCTGACTGCAATGAACCAACCGAAGCTGGGGATGGCAATGTTGTTTGGCGTAGGCTTTGGCCTGCTGATTGAACGCGCACAAATCTGCTTTACCTCGGCATTTCGCGACATGTGGATCACCGGTCGAACCCATATGGCGAAAGCGATCATCATCGGTATGGCGGTAAGCGCCATCGGTATTTTCAGTTATGTGCAGTTAGGTGTGGAGCCGAAAATCATGTGGGCAGGCCCGAATGCCGTGATCGGCGGGTTGCTGTTTGGTTTTGGCATCGTTCTGGCGGGAGGTTGTGAAACTGGCTGGATGTACCGCGCAGTGGAAGGCCAGGTGCACTACTGGTGGGTCGGTCTGGGCAACGTTATCGGCTCGACGATTCTGGCTTACTACTGGGATGATTTCGCCCCGGCACTGGCTACCGACTGGGATAAAATCAACCTGCTGAAAACCTTTGGCCCAATGGGCGGCTTGCTGGTGACTTATCTGATGCTCTTTACCGCGCTGATGTTAATTATCGGCTGGGAAAAACGCTTCTTCCGCCGTGCCGGGCTACAAACAGCTAAGGAGAACGCATGAAAAATATCGTTCCTGATTACCGTCTTGATATGGTTGGCGAACCCTGCCCTTATCCGGCAGTCGCTACCCTTGAGGCTATGCCTCAGCTAAAAAAAGGCGAGATCCTCGAAGTAGTGAGCGACTGCCCACAATCAATTAACAATATTCCACTGGATGCGTATAACCACGGTTATACCGTGCTGGATATCCAGCAAGACGGGCCAACCATTCGTTATTTGATTCAGAAGTAATTTTTAATTCCCGCTGTTATCAGCAGCGGGAATATCACAACAGCCTTACTCCTTTACCTTTATTGCAACGATAGTGAATGTTCTGGTTGATAATTGTTGCCAGCGATTCATAACCGAAAATAGTGTAAAAACAAACAAGCTGGTACGCAAATGAGCGATTTTTGCAAATTTATACTCTCCCCGTCGTTTATCATTAGTCTGGTTATTGAACAATAAAATAAAAGAAAATTTACATGCCCGGCTTGAAAGTTTTTTCAGACTTAATAAATATGTTGTTATCCAATAATGAAACAAGTCCACTCAGAAAGAAACTATAAAATATATTGATAAAGTAGATTTTGTCAAAGAGTTAGCACTAACATCTATTACATTGGGTTCCGAAAACTATCTCGGTGTAGAGTCTCAATCTATTTTCCATCTCAAAATGTTCGGGCGGCATTACTTGATTATGCTCTAAAAATAAATGAGTCAAACATGACAGAATACCGTAAAATACATAGCAGGATTAGCAACAAGTTAGACCTAAAAACATAAAAAGCGACGACCAACGTCGCTTTTGGTTACAACGGCGAAAATAACGCGCTCAATTAATTTTAGTGTTTTTTGGCAGGATGTATTTTATCCCCCTTGCCCTTTATAACGTCGGAACACCCGTCGCTCTTCAAAACCCATCCCCAATTCAGAATGCAACTTGTTTACCGCTTGTTTTATTTCTGTCAGATTCACCGGCGAAACTGGAGTTCGACGCGCCTTACGCAAACACTCTGCTCGTTTTTGCGCCGCTATTTTCCTTTTCTGGTCATCACTTAGCTGTACCATCACTTTTGCCCATCGTTCAGCCGCTCTCCGATACAATCCTTTCTTCTCCAGACATTCTGCCTGGTGATCATGTATCATAAATGACCTCCAATTATCTACTGACATCAATTGACAAACTTAACTTCCCTTAACAAGATAATAATTAAAAAAAATGACACAAAACTGTGACATAGTTCAATTAATATAAGCACGTTAAGAAATAATAACTAACGTAGTGAAATTATTTTTTAGTAAATTAAAATATCTTTATCAGCCCCCAATAATAAAAAGGTTCGTCGTCCTCCAGACGTTCCTGTTTTGCACGCAATTGAGTTTTTTTCGCTCTTCTCCAGCGTTTGAGATAGCGACCTGACATGCTGACTACTTTATGTACTACAGTATTACAACATTGCGTTCTGCTGCGTAACTTTTGCTGTACTTACGAAATTCTGCTGACATCCAGCTAAAGGCATTGATACGGGCTTCTTTAACCCCTCAAGCTTTTGCTCTGTTAAATCCTATACCCCGCATAATGAAGCCGCTAAAATCCATACGGTAGTAAATATGCCTCTTATAAAATGCTCATAATATGTTGACAACATCTATTGCTGTCTGTCAAAAATGCGTGGCTACCTATAAGTATCATGTGAAGTATATCTACCCTTTTAGCCAGACCCTCATCTGTGATCCCCGGAGCTGGCTATTTTTTTATCCTTAATAAAGGATATCTGTGGCTGAAAAAAATCCCTCGTAAATAATATATTGACAGATATCATTGCTATCTGTGAAAAATTGTCCGCCACAAGCATATTAAGGCCTTTAGCCAGCGTCTTTCAGATCGGGCGCTGGCTCTTTTTATATATAAAAAAAAGCTGCGCCATGCGCAGCCAAAAAATTACAGGAATAAACGATAAGATAGAAGAACGTTAGTGATGTACACATGGCGTCTCCCGGTGAGTTCTGTAATGATCAAACTGAACCCGCTACATGTTCTGAAAACTCGATCATTTAGTCACTCCGCACTGGGGGGATTCACCATGCGGAGGTATTTTTAATAAACATCCCACAAAAAAATCAAGCCTTACTCGGCGGATTTTCTTTTCATCGCCGATCAAAGTAAATCACAATCCCGAATACCAGCACATCATCCGCTTCACGCGTGTCGTGTTTCACATATTCAGGCATCCATTTTAAACTCAGAAATTGAGTGGTTTTGCCCCATCCATGCCCGAGCTGCGGGATAGGATGCCATTAAACAAGCATAGTCAACACGTTACACAACCTACACTTGCATAGACATCACTTCCTGATACGCCGCCACCAGCTTATTACGTACCTGAATCCCCATTTGCATAGAAACCGAGGCTTTTTGCATATCGGTCATCACATCATTTAGCGCCACACCTGGCTCACCGAGAGTAAATTTTTCAGCCTGCACGCGGGCGGCGTTTTGCGTATCGCTGATGCGATCGAGCGCAGCATGAAGCTGTCCGGCAAAACTGATAGTCGGTTGCGACAGTGACGCCTGCACACGGGCGCTCATCGCCGTCGCCTGTAACTGGCTGATAACGCTTTGAATACCCTGTATGGCTGCCATATTCATCTCCCGGATAATTTCTGTTAGCAAAGCCTACCAGCAAGTCAATAAGACAAAGGCGCTAATTAACGATAAAAAATCGGGTTTATTGGCGGATAGAAAAAAAAGAAAGTCCAAATAATGAGACCGTCAATTTTCGAGTTTGCTGACCCGGGAGTGAGTCTTGTTCCACTTTGCCAATAACGCCGTCCATCATTTACCGCGAGGTGCGCAATGAATGCGACTGCAGCCCAGACGAAATCTCTTGAGTGGCTTAATCGCCTGCGTGCGAACCCGAAAATTCCATTGATTGTAGCCGGTTCCGCAGCAGTGGCGGTCATGGTCGCGTTGGTTTTATGGGCAAAAGCCCCTGATTACCGCACGTTATTCAGCAACCTTTCCGATCAGGATGGCGGCGCAATCGTCAGCCAACTGACGCAGATGAATATTCCTTACCGTGTCAGTGAAACCAGCGGCGCTATTGAAGTTCCGGCAGATAAAGTTCATGAATTGCGCTTGCGTCTGGCACAGCAAGGTTTGCCGAAAGGCGGCGCGGTTGGTTTTGAGCTTCTCGATCAGGAAAAATTTGGCATCAGCCAGTTTAGCGAACAGGTGAATTACCAACGGGCGCTGGAAGGCGAACTTTCTCGTACCATCGAAACGATCGGTCCGGTAAAAGGGGCGCGCGTGCATCTGGCGTTGCCGAAACCTTCTTTATTTGTCCGCGAGCAAAAATCGCCTTCTGCATCGGTGACGGTAAATCTGTTACCAGGCCGCGCTCTCGATGAAGGGCAAATTAGCGCCATTGTGCATCTGGTTTCCAGCGCGGTTGCTGGATTGCCGACTGGCAATGTCACACTGGTGGATCAGGGGGGGCATCTGTTAACCCAGTCAAACAGCAGTGGACGCGACCTCAATGATATCCAGTTAAAATATGCCAGCGATGTTGAAAGCCGTATCCAGCAACGTATTGAGGCGATCCTCACGCCGATTGTCGGCAATGGCAATATTCACGCTCAGGTGACGGCACAACTGGATTTCGCCAGTAAAGAGCAAACGGAAGAGCAGTATCGCCCCAATGGCAATGAATCCCAGACTGCGCTCCGTTCCCGCCAGTTGAATGAGAGCGAGCAAAGCGGTTCCGGTTATCCTGGCGGCGTGCCGGGGGCATTGTCTAATCAGCCCGCGCCTGCAAATAACGCGCCGATCAGTACGCCTCCGGCAAATCAAAACAATCGCCAACAACAGACGAGCACCACCAGCAATAGTGGGCCGCGCAGCACACAGCGTAATGAAACCAGCAACTACGAAGTCGATCGCACCATTCGTCATACCAAAATGAACGTCGGCGACGTGCAACGTCTGTCTGTTGCGGTGGTGGTGAATGACAAAACGCTACCCGATGGCAAACCGTTGCCATTAAGCACCGAACAGATGAAACAGATTGAAGATCTGACCCGCGAGGCGATGGGCTTTTCTGGAAAACGCGGTGACTCACTCAATGTCGTCAACTCACCGTTCAATAGCAGTAACGAAAGCAGTGGAGAACTACCGTTCTGGCAACAACAGGCGTTTATCGATCAGTTACTGAGCGCCGGACGCTGGTTGCTTGTACTGCTGGTGGCGTGGCTACTGTGGCGAAAAGCGGTACGTCCGCAGTTAACACGTCACGCCGAGGCGGTAAAAACCGTACAGCAACAGGCACAAGCCCGCCAGGAAGTGGAAGATGCGGTGGAAGTGCGCCTGAGCAAAGATGAACAACTTCAGCAGCGTCGCGCTAACCAGCGGATGAGCGCAGAGGTGATGAGCCAGCGTATCCGTGAAATGTCTGATAACGATCCGCGCGTGGTGGCGCTGGTCATTCGCCAGTGGATAAATAACGATCATGAGTAACCTGACAGGCACCGAAAAGAGCGTCATCCTGCTGATGACCATCGGCGAAGACCGGGCGGCAGAGGTGTTCAGGCACCTCTCCCCGCGCGAGATACAAACCCTGAGCGCAGCAATGGCTAACGTCGCGCAGATCTCCAACAAGCAACTCACCGAAGTTCTGGCAGAGTTTGAGCAAGAGGCTGAACAATTTGCCGCACTGAATATCAACGCCAACGATTATCTGCGCACGGTATTGGTGAAAGCGCTTGGCGAAGAGCGAGCCGCCAGCCTGCTGGAAGATATTCTCGAAACCCGCAATACCGCCAGCGGTATTGAAACTCTCAACTTTATGGAACCGCAGAGCGCCGCAGATCTGATTCGTGATGAGCATCCGCAGATTATCGCTACCATCCTGGTGCATCTGAAACGCGCTCAGGCCGCTGATATTCTGGCATTGTTCGATGAGCGTCTGCGCCACGATGTGATGCTACGAATCGCCACCTTTGGCGGCGTGCAGCCTGCCGCACTGGCGGAGCTGACTGAAGTGCTCAATGGCCTGCTCGACGGACAAAACCTCAAACGCAGCAAAATGGGTGGCGTGAGAACGGCGGCTGAAATTATCAACCTGATGAAAACTCAGCAGGAAGAAGCGGTTATTACCGCGGTACGCGAATTCGACGGCGAACTGGCGCAAAAAATTATCGACGAGATGTTTCTGTTCGAAAATCTGGTGGATGTCGACGATCGCAGCATCCAGCGTCTGTTGCAGGAAGTGGATTCTGAACCACTGCTGATCGCCCTGAAAGGCGCCGGGCAGCCACTACGTGAGAAATTCCTGCGCAATATGTCGCAACGTGCCGCCGATATTCTGCGCGATGACCTCGCCAACCGTGGTCTGGTGCGTCTGTCGCAAGTCGAAAACGAGCAGAAAGCGATTCTGCTGATTGTGCGCCGCCTTGCCGAAACCGGCGAGATGGTGATTGGCAGCGGCGAGGATACTTATGTCTGATAATCTGCCGTGGAAAACCTGGATGCCGGACGATCTCGCGCCGCCACAGACAGAGTTTGTACCGCTAATGGCGCCGGAAGAAACCGTCACTGAAGAGGTCGGCCCCAGCCTTGAGCAGCAACTGGCGCAACTGCAAATGCAGGCCCATGAGCAAGGCTATCAGGCGGGAATTGCCGAAGCTCGCCAGCAAGGTCACGAACAAGGCTATCAGGACGGTCTGGCCCAGGGGCTGGAACAGGGTCTGGCAGAGGCGAAATCTCAACAAGCGCCGATTCATGCCCGGATGCAGCAACTGGTCAGTGAGTTTCAGACCACTCTCGATGCGCTTGATAGTGTGATTGCCTCGCGCCTGATGCAAATGGCGCTGGAAGCGGCACGTCAGGTGATCGGTCAGACGCCAACGGTGGACAACCCGGCACTGATCAAACAGATCCAACAGTTATTACAGCAAGAACCGTTATTCAGCGGAAAACCGCAACTGCGTGTGCACCCGGATGATCTGCAATGCGTCGAGGAGATACTTGGGGCAACCTTAGGTTTGCATGGCTGGCGCCTGCGTGGCGATCCGACACTCCATCCCGGCGGCTGTAAAGTTTCCGCCGATGAAGGCGATCTCGACGCCAGCGTTGCCACCCGCTGGCAAGAACTCTGCCGTCTGGCAGCACCAGGGGTGGTGTAATGACCACGCGCCTGACACGTTGGCTAACCTCGCTGGATAATTTTGAAGCAAAAATGGCGCAACTGCCTGCGGTGCGCCGCTACGGACGATTAATCCGCGCCACCGGGCTGGTGCTGGAAGCGACAGGATTACAACTGCCGCTCGGCGCAACCTGCGTCATTGAGCGCCAGAACGGCACTGAAACGCACGAAGTAGAAAGCGAAGTCGTTGGTTTTAACGGTCAACGGCTGTTTTTGATGCCGCTGGAGGAAGTGGACGGCGTACTGCCCGGCGCGCGTGTTTACGCCAAAAATATTTCGGCTGAAGGACTGCAAAGCGGCAAACAGTTACCGCTCGGTCCGGCACTGTTAGGTCGCGTTCTGGACGGTAGCGGTAAACCGCTTGATGGTCTGCCCTCCCCCAATACGGCTGAAACCGGCGCGCTGATCACCCCACCGTTCAACCCGTTGCAACGAACGCCGATTGAGCATGTGCTGGACACGGGCGTGCGCCCAATTAATGCCCTGCTTACCGTCGGGCGCGGGCAGCGTATGGGGCTGTTTGCCGGTTCAGGCGTCGGTAAAAGTGTGCTGCTGGGAATGATGGCGCGTTACACCCGTGCCGATGTCATTGTTGTGGGGTTGATTGGTGAACGTGGTCGCGAAGTAAAGGATTTTATTGAGAATATCCTCGGTGCCGAAGGGCGAGCACGCTCAGTAGTAATTGCCGCTCCGGCGGATGTTTCTCCACTCCTGCGAATGCAAGGCGCCGCCTATGCCACGCGCATTGCCGAAGATTTCCGCGATCGTGGCCAGCATGTATTGCTGATTATGGATTCCCTCACCCGCTATGCGATGGCCCAGCGTGAGATTGCGCTGGCGATTGGCGAACCACCTGCCACCAAAGGTTATCCACCATCGGTGTTCGCCAAATTACCGGCGCTGGTCGAGCGTGCCGGAAACGGCATCAGCGGCGGCGGTTCGATTACCGCGTTTTATACCGTGCTCACCGAAGGCGATGACCAGCAGGACCCCATTGCCGACTCTGCGCGGGCGATCCTCGACGGTCACATTGTGCTTTCCCGTCGTCTGGCGGAAGCCGGACACTATCCGGCGATTGATATTGAAGCGTCGATCAGCCGGGCGATGACGGCGCTGATTAGTGAGCAACATTATGCGCGGGTTCGCACATTCAAGCAGTTGTTGTCGAGTTTTCAGCGTAACCGCGATCTGGTTAGCGTCGGCGCTTATGCCAAAGGCAGTGATCCGATGCTCGATAAAGCCATTGTCTTATGGCCGCAGCTGGAGGGCTATTTGCAACAAGGCATTTTTGAACGCGCGGACTGGGAAGCGTCTCTCCAGGGGCTGGAGCGTATTTTCCCGACAGTGTCATAACCCAGGAGATAACGGCAGATGGCGGAACATGGTGCGCTGGCGACCCTGAAAGATCTGGCAGAAAAAGAGGTAGAGGATGCCGCCCGTCTGCTGGGTGAAATGCGTCGAGGATGTCAGCAGGCGGAAGAACAGCTCAAAATGCTGATCGATTATCAGAATGAATATCGCAATAACCTCAATAGCGATATGAGTGCCGGGATGACCAGCAACCGCTGGATCAACTATCAGCAGTTTATCCAGACGCTGGAAAAAGCCATTACTCAGCATCGCCAGCAACTTAATCAGTGGACGCAGAAAGTTGACATTGCCCTGAACAGCTGGCGAGAAAAGAAACAACGTTTGCAGGCCTGGCAGACCCTGCAGGAACGGCAATCCACGGCGGCACTGCTTGCAGAAAACCGCCTCGATCAGAAAAAGATGGATGAGTTCGCCCAGCGCGCCGCCATGAGGAAACCAGAATGATTCGCTTAGCGCCATTAATAACCGCTGACGTTGACGCCACCATGCTGCCCGGCGGTAAAACCACCAACACAGCGCAGGATTTTCTCGCTTTGCTGGGCGGAGCATTATCAGGCGATACCGCGGCTGACAAAACTGCTCTCCAGCTTCCGGTAACGACAGATAACGCTCCGATAAAAGGCGAATCGCTGGTCAGCGATATACTCGCCGAAGACAAACAACCGGATTTACTGCCCCCTGTGGATGAAATACACCCCGTCATCAACAACGAACAATCTATAACACCATTAACCACCGCTCAGGCGATTACGCCAACTGCGGCGCCAGACAAAGACACGGCAAAAAAAACGGATGACCTTACGGATGACCTTAATGAAGACGTCGCCGCAAGTCTGAACGCTCTTTTTGCGATGCTGCCGGGTTTTGACAATACGCCAAAGGTAACAGCGACACCGCCGAGGGCATTACCGGAGATGAAGCAAAGTCTCACCACGCAAATCCACTTCGCACAATCTGATGATGCCAACGACAGCGCTCTTTCCACGTCAGCGAAATCTTTAACATCGCTGGTTGCAAAAGCCCGAACAAACGCGGAGGTTATCAGTACGCCTTCGCCTGCTGTCACTATTGTCAGTCCGCTAATTTCATCGCATCAGACACAACCGCACCTTACCGCTTCTGCCCCCGTTTTAAGCGCGCCGCTGGGCTCTCACGAATGGCAACAGACATTAAGCCAGCATATTTCGCTGTTTACCCGCCAGGGACAACAACGTGCTGAGTTGCGTTTGCATCCGCAAGCGTTGGGCGAGGTGCAAATATCCCTAAAAGTGGATGATAACCAGGCGCAAATTCAGATGGTTTCACCGCATCAGCACGTACGCGCCGCACTGGAAGCGGCCCTGCCAGTACTGCGCACGCAACTGGCAGAAAGCGGCATTCAGTTGGGGCAAAGCGATATCAGCGGCGAGAGTTTTAGCAACCAGCAACAGGCGACCTCCCAACAACAGCAAAGTCCACACACAGCAAGCCATGAGCGCCAGGCTGGCGAAGATGACGATGTGCTGTCGATTCCGGCTTCTTTACAGGGGCGTGTATCAGGAAACAGCGGCGTTGATATTTTCGCCTAACGCCAGAGGTAGCACCTTAATCCGCGTCTTTTCCACGCTTTGTTACGCTCAGGACGCAGGATAATCAGCCGATAAGCCGTAGCGACACAGGAAGGGCGCAACACATGACTGATTACGCGATAAGTAAGAAGAGCAAGCGTTCGCTTTGGCTCCCGATTCTGGTATTTATTACTCTCGCGGCCTGCGCCAGCGCAGGTTACAGCTACTGGCATTCGCATCAGGCTGTCGCTGACGACAAGGCACAGCAACGTGCCGCCCCCTCACCGGTCTTCTATGCACTGGACACCTTCACAGTGAACCTCGGCGATGCGGATCGCGTTTTGTACATCGGTATTACCCTGCGTCTGAAGGATGAAGCCACTCGTTCACGCCTGAGTGAATATTTACCGGAAGTTCGTAGTCGCTTGTTGTTGCTGTTTTCGCGTCAGGATGCCGCCGTACTGGCAACTGAACCAGGCAAACAGCAACTGATTGCCACAATTAAAACCACGCTTTCCACCCCGCTTGTTGCCGGGCAACCAAAACAGGATGTCACCGACGTGCTGTATACCGCTTTTATTCTGCGATAACGACATGGGCGATAGCATTCTTTCTCAAGCAGAAATTGACGCACTGCTGAATAACGACAATGAGGTCAAAGACGAACCAACTGTCGCTTTTTCCACCGAAAGTGATATTCGTCCGTACGATCCCAATACGCAACAGCGGGTTGTACGCGAGCGTTTGCAAGCGCTGGAGATTATCAATGAGCGTTTTGCCCGTCATTTCCGCATGGGGTTGTTTAACCTGTTACGTCGTAGCCCGGATATTACTGTCGGGGCGATCCGTATTCAGCCATATCATGAGTTTGCCCGTAACCTGCCGGTGCCGACCAACCTGAACCTTATCCACCTGAAGCCGCTGCGCGGCACAGGCCTGGTGGTGTTCTCGCCGAGTCTGGTATTTATCGCCGTAGATAACTTGTTTGGCGGTGACGGTCGCTTCCCGACCAAAGTAGAAGGCCGCGAGTTTACCGATACCGAACAACGCGTCATCAACCGTATGTTGAAGCTGGCGCTCGAAGGCTACAGCGATGCGTGGAAGGCGATTAATCCACTGGATGTGGAGTACGTACGTTCGGAAATGCAGGTGAAATTTACCAATATCACCACCTCTCCGAACGATATCGTGGTTAACACACCTTTCCATGTCGAAATTGGCAATCTGACCGGCGAATTTAATATTTGCCTGCCATTCAGCATGATCGAACCATTACGGGAATTGTTGGTGAATCCGCCGCAGGAAAACTCACGTAATGAAGATCAAAACTGGCGCGATAACCTGGTGCGTCAGGTGCAGCATTCACAACTGGAGCTGGTCGCCAACTTTGCCGATATCTCACTGCGTCTGTCACAGATTTTAAAACTGAAACCCGGCGACGTCCTGCCGATAGAAAAACCCGACCGCATCATCGCCCACGTCGATGGCGTTCCGGTGCTGACCAGCCAGTACGGCACCCTCAACGGCCAATATGCGTTACGGATAGAACATTTGATTAACCCAATCTTGAATTCTCTGAACGAGGAACAGCCCAAATGAGTGACTTGAATAATCCGGCCGATGACAACAACGGCGCAATGGACGATCTGTGGGCTGAAGCGTTGAGCGAGCAAAAATCAACCAGTGGAAAAAGCGCTGCCGACGCGGTGTTCCAGCAATTTGGCGGTGGTGATGTCAGCGGAACGTTGCAGGATATCGACCTGATTATGGATATTCCGGTCAAGCTGACCGTCGAGCTGGGCCGTACGCGGATGACCATCAAAGAGCTGTTGCGTCTGACGCAAGGGTCAGTCGTAGCGCTGGACGGTCTGGCGGGCGAACCGCTGGATATTCTGATCAACGGTTATTTAATCGCCCAGGGCGAAGTGGTGGTTGTTGCCGATAAATATGGCGTGCGGATCACCGATATCATTACTCCGTCCGAGCGGATGCGCCGCCTGAGCCGTTAGTGATGAATAACCATGCTACTGTGCAATCTTCCGCGCCGGTTTCTGCTGCGCCACTGCTGCAGGTGAGCGGCGCACTCATCGCCATTATTGCCCTGATCCTCGCTGCCGCCTGGCTGGTAAAACGGCTGGGATTTGCCCCTAAACGCACTGGCGTTAACGGTCTGAAAATTAGCGCCAGTGCTTCGCTGGGCGCGCGTGAACGGGTCGTGGTGGTCGATGTGGAAGATGCACGGCTGGTGCTCGGCGTTACCGCAGAGCAAATCAATCTGCTGCATAAACTTCCCCCTTCAGCACTAACGGAAGAGATACCGCAGACCGATTTTCAGTCGGTCATGAAAAATTTGCTTAAGCGTGGCGGGAGATCCTGATGCGTCGTTTGTTTTCTGTCGCACCGGTCCTTCTCTGGCTGATTACGCCCCTCGCCTTCGCGCAACTGCCGGGTATCACCAGCCAGCCGCTACCTGGCGGTGGACAAAGCTGGTCGCTCCCGGTGCAGACGCTGGTGTTCATCACCTCGTTGACGTTTATTCCGGCGATTTTACTGATGATGACCAGTTTCACCCGCATCATTATTGTTTTTGGTTTATTGCGTAACGCGCTGGGAACGCCCTCCGCGCCACCTAACCAGGTATTGCTGGGGCTGGCACTGTTTTTGACCTTTTTTATTATGTCACCGGTGATCGACAAAATTTATGTCGATGCGTACCAGCCATTCAGCGAAGAGAAAATCTCAATGCAGGAGGCGCTGGAAAAAGGGGCGCAGCCGCTGCGTGAGTTTATGCTGCGTCAGACCCGCGAGGCAGATTTAGGGTTGTTTGCCAGACTGGCGAATACCGGCCCGTTGCAGGGGCCTGAAGCTGTGCCGATGCGCATTTTACTCCCGGCCTACGTGACCAGCGAGTTGAAAACCGCATTTCAGATAGGCTTCACGATTTTCATCCCTTTTTTGATTATCGACCTGGTGATTGCCAGCGTGTTGATGGCATTGGGGATGATGATGGTTCCCCCCGCCACCATTGCTCTGCCCTTTAAACTGATGCTGTTTGTACTGGTGGATGGCTGGCAATTGCTGGTCGGTTCGCTGGCGCAGAGCTTTTACAGCTAGAGAGGCAAAATGACACCGGAATCGGTCATGATGATGGGAACAGAAGCGATGAAAGTCGCGCTGGCACTGGCAGCCCCGCTGTTGCTGGTGGCGCTGGTCACGGGCCTTATCATCAGTATTTTGCAGGCAGCCACGCAGATTAACGAAATGACGCTGTCGTTTATTCCGAAAATCATCGCCGTCTTTATCGCCATTATTATTGCCGGACCGTGGATGCTCAACCTGTTGCTGGATTACGTTCGCACCTTGTTCACTAACCTGCCGTATATCATCGGGTAATCGATACAATGTTGCAGGTCACAAGCGAGCAATGGCTTTCCTGGCTAAATCTGTATTTCTGGCCGTTATTGCGCGTGCTGGCGCTCATTTCTACCGCGCCCATTTTGAGCGAACGCAACGTGCCGAAACGGGTAAAACTGGGCCTCGCAATGATGCTCACCTTCGCTATTACTCCGGCAATACCCGCCAACGATGTTCCCATTTTTTCGTTCTATGCTTTGTGGTTAGCAGTACAGCAAATCCTGATTGGCATAGCACTTGGCTTTACCATGCAATTTGCCTTTGCCGCTGTGCGAACCGCCGGCGAAATTATCGGTCTGCAAATGGGACTGTCATTTGCGACGTTTGTCGATCCAGGCAGCCATCTCAATATGCCCGTTTTAGCGCGTATTATGGATATGCTGGCGCTACTGTTGTTCCTGACATTTAATGGCCATTTATGGCTGATTTCGCTGCTGGTCGATACTTTTCACACATTACCCATTGACGGTGAACCGCTGAACAGTAATGCATTTCTGGCTATCACCAAAACGGGAGGCCTGATCTTCCTTAACGGTTTGATGCTGGCGTTACCGCTCATTACCCTCCTGTTAACGCTGAATCTGGCATTAGGTTTACTGAATCGTATGGCCCCGCAATTATCCATTTTCGTTATTGGTTTTCCATTAACCCTGACCGTCGGCATTTCATTAATGGCAGCATTAATGCCGTTAATCGCGCCTTTTTGCGAACATTTATTCAGCGAAATATTTAACCTTCTGCGTGATATTATTAGTGAATTACCTGTCAGGGAATTTTGACTGGCGGCACTCCACCAGTCAGGCTGACTGAAACTACTCGGCTTTCTCCACAAAGATACCGTCCTGATGCCCTGCTTCATTAAAGAACCAGATGCCGAGCGGGTAGTCTTCCAGCGAAACCAGGTACATTGTGCCTTCACTAAATTCCTCAACTGCCAGTACCACGCCAGGACGACGTGGACCGCCATCCGTTTTGACTGTTACCCGATCATTCACCTTCATCGTTTTTCTCCTGTGGCTTTGGAGCCAGTGTAGAACAATTTCGTTTTTCTGGCAGCGCCGGGCACACCCGAGTGCTGATTTTCTCGACGGTCTATACTTAAGAAATGCCTGGCCGACATAACGGCTGGCGACAACACATGAGTAACGATTGCGAGGAAAGATGATGAAAACCGCAAAACGTGAGGTCAACGTCGATGTCGATGCCCTGCTGGCGGCAATCAATGAAATTAGCGAAAGCGAAGTTCATCGCAGTCAGCGCGATTCGGAACACGTCAGCGTTGATGGTCGTGAATACCATACATGGCGTGAATTAGCCGATGCCTTTGAACTGGATGTTCATGACTTTAGCGTCTCTGAAGTAAATCGCTAAGCGCGGTATAAAAAAAATCCCGGCCCTTGTACGGGTCGGGATGAAACTTGCTTAAGCAAGAAGCACTTAAAAAATTCGTTACACCAGGAAATCTGATGTGTTCATCACCTTATCCGCAATTTTTTTCGCTGACAAGGAAATATTCTTTATATGAATGATTAACGTCATTAATGAATGGAATTGTGACTTTCGTCACCCCTTACGGGCCCTGCTGCGAGCGGGATCGCTCCCGAAAAATGCTCAGATACAAATCGTGCTGTTTTAGGAAACATCCTGGTAGAGGGCGCTGCGCAACCATGCTTTCAATTCATCAACCGCTACTGATTTTCACTGGCCTCGATGGCACCCTGCTGGACATTCACAGTTACGACTGGCAGCCAGCCGCCCCGTGGTTGAATCGATTACGGGAAGCTGGCGTTCCCGTGATTCTCTGTAGCAGCAAAACATCGGCTGAAATGCGATACCTGCAAAAAACGTTGGGGTTGCATGGGTTGCCGCTGATTGCCGAAAATGGCGCGGTGATCCAGCTTGCTGAACAATGGCAAAATCTGGATGATTTTCCGCACATCATTTCTGGCATTACCCATGGTGAAATCAACCTGGTGTTAAATTCACTGCGCGAGAAAGAGCATTTCAAATTCACGACCTTTGATGATGTCGATGACGCGACTATTGCCGAATGGACAGGATTAAGCCGCAGCCAGGCTGCGCTGACGCAGCAACATGAAGCGTCTGAAACACTCATCTGGCGCGACAGTGATGAGCGAATGACGCAATTTGCCGCACGCCTGAACGAGCAGGAGTTGCAGTTTGTTCAGGGCGCCCGTTTCTGGCATGTGCTTGATGCTTCTGTCGGGAAAGCTCAGGCGGCAAACTGGATTATCGCGACATATCAACAACTCAGCGGCAAACGCCCGACAACGCTCGGATTAGGTGACGGGCCTAATGATGCGCCATTACTGGAAGTGATGGATTACGCTGTAGTTGTAAAAGGACTGAACCGTGAAGGCGTACATCTGCAAAACGAAGACCCGCTCCGTGTCTGGCGTACACAGCGAGAAGGCCCCGAAGGCTGGCACGAAGGGTTAGATCATTTTTTCTCTGAGCGTTAAGGGTTATCGCTCGCACAGACCCGATTGCGCCCGGCTTGTTTTGCAAGATACAGCCGACGGTCGGCCAGCGATTGTAATTGTTCAAAATCATAATCACCGGTTTCCTCGCTGCTACTGACTCCCAGCGAGGCACTGATACGTATTGTCGTGCTCTTGGCAATCAACATCTCTTTCTCATTCAGCTTCAGGCGAATACGTTCGGCGACGTCTTTTGCCTGCGCCAGATTAGTCCCTGGCAGAACTACGCAAAATTCTTCGCCGCCAACTCGTCCGGCGACATCCTGGGAACGCAATGAATGACTGATTAACCCGGCGGCATGTGACAACACGCGATCGCCAGCCTGGTGACCAAAGCGGTCGTTAATCGCTTTAAAATGGTCAAGGTCGACCTGAATAATAGAAAAGGGATGTTTGTGTGTCTGACACAGTTTGGCAAGCGGGCGTGCTTTTTCAAACAGTGCGCCACGGTTATACAACCGGGTTAAGGTATCGTGCCAGGCCTGCCATTGCAGTGAACTTTGCAGAACAAACATATTGCTCACCATCCGCCGAATAACATACCAGGAGATAAGTAACATGGTGGTGAAGAGCGCCCACAGCAGAGTTAAGGCAATACTGATACTGCCAAAATCGCCGCGTACGCCTTCGCTAAGCGTGTGAATTCGCACCAAAACACCATCGAAATGATCCAGCCGTTCCCAGCTGACATAGCGACTGTCCATCCGAATGCCGCCACGCGTATCGTGTTCCATCGCCTGCGCCAGCGATGCCAGTTCTCGAGGCTCAAAGAGATCTGCAGCCGATTGCTCTGGGTTAGATGAGGTCAGCAATTTCAGTTTACTGTCATAGAGTTGATATTCGCCATCGAGGTTTTTATCAATGGCGTTTTTTAAAAATTGCTGCATTGAACGCACGGGAATACTCATCCCCAATACACCATACCAGTAGTTATCGCTGTCGACCGGAACACTAACGGTAACCTGTGGCTCAGTGTGGCTGGATAGCGCTGGCTGTGAGGTAAACCAACGTACTGCGCGCTGGCGATTTTCCCGCTGCGAGTGCCCGATAAACCAGGGCTGGGTGACAAACTCGTAGTAACGCGTAGGCACATCACGCATAAACAGTGTCGGCTGCGTCGAAACGTAAAATCCAGCACGTGAAACATACATCGCCTGTTCGACCATCGACGAGGAGTTGTGCGCCAGACGCAGTAAGTAGCCAACTTCCAGCGCAGCGGTAATTTCGTTATCAAGAGAGTTATTCTCGCGGGAGAGCAGACTTCCCTGACTAACCAGAGCATCCGAGATGCCGTTAACCGGCAAAGTGCGTCGTCTGTTGAGTTCGATCTGCCAGGCATGTTCGTCGCGCCGTTGTTCGAACTCGGTAACAGCATTGCGCAAAGAGGTAAAATCGAGCGGCGCAACGAGGGCTTCGCGCATCCCGTTACGCAGAAACATCAGTTTATCAACGTTATATTGCAGTTGTTTATCCAACGCGCTGGCGACGTTCTCCAGATGATTACGCTGGCTGGAAATATAAGCATCTTCAAGCACCACAACTTCACGCCAGGTGAGCAAGGTGGAAAAGAGTAACACGACGATAAAACAGAGATTAACGACATGACCTGGTCCCAGACGGCGTGCGAGCTTCTTCAACCAGCTCTGTTTTTCTGTTTTTATCTCGTGCAACACCCTGACGACTCCCAACCTGCTTTTCTATGATTCTGGCATAACATGGCGATAGCGTCGCCAAACGACGATATTTTCACAACGCAGGCATGATAAGACGCGCCAGCGCCGCATCAGGCATTCAATGCAAACGCCAGCACAATAGCCGGATACGGCGCGAACGCCCCATCCGGCTATTTTTGATTAATTATACGCTTTTAAACTTCGTCCGGTGAACGGTATTCCTCTCCCGGAACAAGTTCGGTTTCATGAAAAGCTTCCCGTTTGACGCCGTAACCGTCATACCAGCGACACTCAACCATGCCGCTGGAATACCCGGTAACAATCATCCGCGGGCCGCCTTCTTTTACCGTCACTTCCTCGCTAACCATAAAACTCATACTCGCCTCCTTTTTTCGAGTGAAACTTGTTCACCTTAGTCGAGGATGACGAATTTTGCATAATAGTCAGAAGCGATTATTAATGAGCCTGACCGCGTAGTTTTGCTACAGCTTTCACTCCCAGCACCACGATACCACCGATAATAAAACCAAGAATCAGATTTAAAACAGTCGGTAATATCATCGCCATCAGGGCGCTCTGCTGCCCGGCGAACTGCTCTATAGCATGATGTAACGGCGCGATGCCATGCACCACAATGCCGCCGCCCACCAGAAACATTGCCAGCGTCCCGACAATGGATAATGCTTTCATCAACCAGGGAGCGATAATGAGTAACCCTTTCCCCATCGCCTGCATTAGCGTACTGGACTTTTCTGCCAGCCAGTACCCCAAATCATCTATCTTAACGATAATGCCTACCAGCCCGTACACGCCTATCGTTACCACCAGTGCAATCCCTGAAAGCACCAGTACCTGATTGAGCAACGGCGCTTCTGCCACAATCCCCAGCGTGATAGCGACGATTTCCGCAGACAAAATAAAATCAGTGCGAATCGCCCCTTTTATTTTGTCTTTTTCAAACTTCATCGGGTCTTGTGCAGCCAGTTTCTCCAGGCGCTGCTGACTCTGTGCCGGATCGCCTTTATGCTTACGCGCCTCCAGCATATGCAGCACTTTCTCTGCGCCTTCAAAGCAGAGAAACGCGCCGCCAACCATCAACAATGGCGTAATCGCCCACGGGATAAAAGCGCTGATGATCAGCGCCAGCGGCACCAGAATCACTTTATTGATCAGCGATCCTTTCGCCACGCCCCAGACCACAGGTAATTCCCGGTTGGCGCGCACGCCTGAAACTTGTTGCGCATTGAGCGACAAGTCATCCCCTAATACACCAGCGGTTTTCTTCGCCGCCAGCTTGCCCATCACGGAAATATCGTCCAGCAAAGTGGCGATATCATCGAGTAACGTCAGTAAACTACTCCCGGCCAAAAGCATTCCCTCTCATTTTTATCATTGACGCACTAAGTATGAAGCAAAATCGGCTTGCCTGATACTGGCTTCACGGGGTCAACATTTTTTTAACAATCAAACGCAATTATATCTCTCGCCTGTAGAATGATTTTAACGTTTACTATGAACCACCTTTTTATTTCTACCGTGAGGGATTATGCGTTTCCGCCAGTTGTTACCGCTTTTGGGCTCGCTGTTTGCGTTGTATATCATTTGGGGCTCGACTTATTTTGTCATTCGGATTGGGGTGGAAAGCTGGCCGCCGTTAATGATGGCGGGCGTGCGATTTCTGGCTGCGGGCATTTTATTGATGGCCTTTTTATTGTTGCGTGGACATAAATTGCCGCCACTGCGCCCACTGCTCAACGCCGCGCTGATTGGCTTATTGTTGCTAGCTGTCGGCAACGGTATGGTAACGGTGGCTGAACATCAAAATGTTCCTTCAGGTATTGCTGCGGTGGTCGTCGCCACCGTTCCGCTCTTTACCCTCTGCTTCAGCCGTTTATTTGGCATTAAAACGCGTAAACTGGAATGGCTCGGCATCGCCATTGGGCTTGCCGGGATCGTCATGCTTAACAGCGGTGGTAACTTAAGCGGTAACCCATGGGGCGCTATTCTGATTTTAATCGGTTCTGTAAGTTGGGCGTTCGGTTCAGTTTATGGCTCGCGCATTACCCTGCCAGTGGGGATGATGGCGGGCGCAATTGAAATGCTGGCGGCAGGCGTGGCGCTCATGCTCGCCTCAATGATTGCAGGTGAGAAACTGACGGTGGTTCCTTCTGTTTCTGGTTTCCTGGCTGTCGGTTATCTGGCGCTGTTTGGCTCAATCATCGCGATCAACGCTTATATGTATTTAATCCGTAATGTCAGTCCTGCACTGGCTACCAGCTATGCTTACGTTAACCCCGTTGTCGCGGTATTACTGGGAACGGGACTGGGTGGCGAAACGCTGTCGAAGATTGAATGGCTGGCGCTGGGCGTGATTGTCTTCGCGGTGGTGCTGGTCACATTGGGGAAATATCTCTTCCCTGCGAAACCTGTCGTCGCGCCAGTTATACAAGACGCATCACGCGAGTAAATGAATTCCCAAAGAGTCGATCTGCGCGCTGGCTCCCTCGCCGCAGATCCACTCTTCCAGACGCTCGGTAAGCGCCGCATCCGTCAACTTCTCGCGCCCACGTAATGCACACTCCCAGATAATCAATACACGCCAGCCGAGTTCCTGCAATCGGCTGATATCACGACGATCGCGCTCAACGTTTTTACCGATCTTCTCCAGCCAGAATTCGGTTCGTGTGGCAGGAACTTTAAACAGATAGCAGTGATGATGATGCCAGAAGCAACCGTGGGTAAATATCACACAGCGATATTCATCAAGGACAAAATCTGGTCGTCCGGGCAGAGCGGCATCCTGAACGCGAAACGCCAGCCCTTGCTCAGTTAACAGGCTGGCAAGACGCTTCTCAATAGCCGTATCGCGCGTGGCGATCGCGCGCATATTTTTACTACGTGTGGCCTTATCGTGAACGTCGGCCATGTTGTGCCTCTTGTTGACGCAACGCTACCGCCTGTTTGATTTTTGGCTCAAGCAGTTTTGCCACCGCGGCAAACACCGGGACAACCACCGAGTTACCGAACTGGCGATAAGCCTGGGTATCAGAAACCGGAATGCGGAATTTCGCTTCATGCGGCGCTTCAAAACCCATCAAACGTGCGCATTCGCGAGGGGTTAGCCGACGTGGACGATGTTGCTGATTCTGCGGATCGTCAAAATCTCTCTCACCCGTTGCCATATCCCAGCCGCGATCGATTAAAATTTCCGCGCCATCTTTGTAATACCGTGCAGAAAGCGTACGAGTAACGCTTTGCGGGTTATTCGGATAAACCATTCCGTAACCAAAGCCATTACCACGCGCCTGATGTTTTTTCGCATAGCGATAAAGATACTTCCACAGCACCGGCGTCAGGATATATTTCGCTTCGACCACCGGGTCCAGCAACTGTGCTAATGTCACTCGCTGCGTTGGAAAACACTGGTTGATATCACGCAGAGTAAAACCGGCTTTCAAATTAAGATCGCGACGGAAGCCTACCAGCACAATGCGTTCACGGTGCTGTGGCAAAAAATGTTTACCGTCGATGATTTTCGGATCGTCCGGGCCGTTATCTTCTGCATCGGCGACGTCATAGCCCAGTTCGTCCAGCGTCTGCATGATGATGCGAAATGTTTTGCCCTGGTCATGACTTTTCAGGTTTTTGACGTTTTCGAGCACAAAAATCGCCGGACGACGAGCATCAATGATGCGCGCCACATCAAAGAACAATGTCCCCTGGGTATCGCAGGCAAAACCGTGCGCACGACCAAGTGAGTTCTTTTTCGATACGCCAGCCAGAGAAAATGGCTGGCAAGGAAAACCGGCCAGTAAAACATCGTGTTCAGGTATGTGCTGGCGGATATGCTCCGCCGCGGCAGCATCACTCACGCCCTCTTTATGGCTCAGGGTGATGTCGCGGATGTCTTCATTAAAGTGATGTGTCGCCGGATCGCAATAATAGTTAGCTTTATAGGTGCGCACCGCATGTTTGTTCCATTCGCTGGTAAATACGCACTGACCCCCTATCGACTCAAACCCGCGCCGAATGCCGCCAATTCCGGCAAACAGATCGATAAAGCGAAACGCATAGTGTGGATGATGCGCTGGCGGTTTAGGTAACAGCGTTTGCAGATGAGTAAACTCTCTTTCACTTAAACGGTGCCATGCCGAATCATTCGCCAGAGCTCGTTTTAAAATCGCTGCGCTCCAGTGGTTCTCACCTACACTATTAAGTTGCGCCACCAGCGTTTTAACATCATAAATTTGCAGCAGCTTCTCCAGCATTGCCTGTACGGCATTCCCGGTGCTGTATGAATCGGTTACTGAAATATTTTCCTGCATAGATTTAACCGGCCATATGAGATGGCCGACAGGTTAACATATTTACATCGGTTTAGGGGCCACGGGTCAGTCTGCCGGAGAAAACGCACGAATCACGTCGTGGTCTATCTTCTCATATTCACCTGACAACTCCGCGCTTAACCTGGCCATAAACTCAACCAGAAAACGGGCGTTATGCTGCGCCAGCATTTTGCCTTTTGCCGTTTGCATCGTCAGCGGTAATTTCAACAGCTTGGTCTGGAAATGATCCAGCGCATAGCGTTTATCGTCGAGCGAACGATGCTGCGCAAATGGATCTTCGCCATCAAACAGTTCCACGCCCAACGAACCAGAAACCGCAAACACCCGCGCCAGACCTATTGCGCCTAAGGCTTCCAGCCTGTCCGCATCCTGGACAATTTTGGCTTCCGCCGTTAAAGGCGCGATTTGTGCGCTGAAACTGTGCGCAGCAATAGCATGGCAAACGGCATCTATTTTCTCTGGCGGAAAATCGGCAAACTCATCACGCAGGATGCGACGCGTCTCCTCTGACGCCAGTATTGAGGAACGTTGCCGCTGCGGATGATTTTTCGCCAGACTGACGATGTCATGAAAATAACACGCCGTTAAAATCACCAGCATATCTACAACTTCATCAGACGCCAGTTTCTGTGCCGTTGCCCAGACGCGGCGAAAATGACACAGATCGTGAGCGGCATCCTGGTGTTGATGATGGCGTTTCAACCAGGTTTCAAATTGTGTCTGCCAGTGATGTAAGTCCATATGCGCCCCGTTACAAATGAATCGCAACCTTAGCAGTTTTTATTCATAGCGTCTGCTACGTACAGGCCGCGGGCGGGTATACCAGGCAATGCCGCCTAATAACGCCCCAACCAGGGCCATAAATAAAAAGCCCACTAACGCACCTAACAACTTCCCCGCAGTAGAGCCTAAATCACTTTCAAACCCCGAAACGGGCGCATCCGGGATTCGGCTCATCACCCAAACGTAACGTGCCATTGCCCAGACGAAATAGCCGCACCATGTATAGAAAGCCCATAAAGCCAGTTTGCCCCCAGGGCTACGAGAGAGTCTCTCTTCCATCGTTGTCGAAACGCGCTCCATTTGAGATACCCAAAATCACTCTTAGCTATTTTATGTGACAAATGTCACATTTTTCCATATCGGATGAGTCAGTCAAGTCTTACTCATTTTTTGAACAAATATATTATTCTTACCTAGGAGCAATAATTGCTGAAAAAACAAATGCGAGAGCATTTTCTTCATGGCTGAGATAAATTAATTTATTCTTCCATTGAATATATTCGCATTGAATACGATTATCTCTTTTTTGTTTTCTGTGTCATGATACTTACGTTATTAGCCTTTTATCGTCTTATTTCATTTTTTGGCCGGCATGATGCCGGCTTTTTTTATGCTTTTATTAATGTGCGCCAGATCACATCTGGTCTTCATTGCAAATAACATTGACATGGCCTATCAATTCAAGAAAACAATAACACACTGATATAATTATATAATCACGCTGAATAATTGTATCTATAACCTATATGTGTGAATTATATCAAATAAATAGAAACATTTTGAAATCTTTTAAATACATTTGTCACATATAATCTTTAAAATAAAATGAACTTCATAGAATAGTATCCAAATGTGCTTTTTATTGGATAACGGCACTTATTGATATATTCATGAAGATTATAATCACAAGGGAATACATAATGAAAAGAAAAGTTCTGGCAATGCTGGTCCCGGCGTTATTAGTTGCTGGCGCAGCAAATGCGGCTGAA
>OLIF01000099.1_pt1 | contig 45413 bp, 41 predicted proteins | sample 1609681 | NCBI WGS metagenome assembly OLIF01 (sample SAMEA4350143, study PRJEB24818) | metagenome | biome: human; feature: gut; material: faeces | place: Denmark | collected 2013-09 | reverse complement strand
CTTCCCTGACGCTGTTATAGTACCCTTCCCGGTCGACACATCCCGCCAGCAATGCCAAGACTAATAGCAAAATACCGATAAATTTATTCATCGCGCTGATTCCTTTCTCCAGAGGATTATTTCATTGTTGGATACAGCGGCACATATCCCACATCTTCTACCAAACTTTGCCCCTGCGGCGTTAAAAACCAATCCACCAATTTTTGCGTTTCCGGCGTAGGGTTTTCACGCGTCACCATAAATGCATCAACAATATAAGGATATTTGCCGTTACGAATATTTTCCGCAGTCGGCGCAATGTCATTAATGGCTAATAATTTGATATTTTTATCAGCATTCATCTGCGTGGCGTAATAACGGAATGTGTAACCTATTGAGTTGTTTGTATTACGATATTCGGCAACGACGTTAATCATTCCTCCCATCATGCTTGCCACTTCGGTTTCCTGCGGCGAGATCATACGGACATTTTTCATGACCTGCGATTGCATCACCGTCTGGCTGCCAGAGTCTTCCGGGCGTTGCCAGGTCTGGATTTCCTGATCGTTACCGCCAACAGTATGCCAGTTGGTAATTGCGCCACTAAAAATGTCACGCACTTGTTGTTCAGTCAGGGAATTAACTGGATTATCAGCATTGACGATGAAAACAAACGCTTCACGGGCAAATGGCGTGTACAGCAAAGTGACGCCCGATTTCTCAGCGCGTTTTTTTTGCCCATCGGAAGGTTGCGCCACGAAAATAATATCGGCATCACCGTTAACGATTTTGTTATATGCTTCTTGCGTACGAGAGTTATCCAGATAATCCCAAACGTGAAAATCCTCTGGTATTACACTTAATGCATAAAATGCAGAGGCATAAAGCGGATACGCTGCCGTGGCACCATCGATTCGCGGCCAGTTTTGCCTAAACTGAATTTGCGGTTTACCACGCAGTGGCGTCAGTTGATTATTAAATTTATCGGGTCGCATGGCCCAGGTATCAATATCTTCGCGCACACCGACGCCGGGATTAAGCTGTTTATATAAATAAGCCTGATAACCGGCGACAATACCCAGTAAGAGAAGTATAAAGAGGAGTAAGTTACGACAACGTAGCCCGGGCGTGCCGGTTAAAGGATATCTGACAGGCCAGGCATATCCCAGCGAAAAACTGATATGCGCCCCAACGGGAATAATGACTATCCACCAGTAGTCGCCACTGATTAATGAGAGTAACAAAACACCCTGCCAGGGAAGCATAAGGTTTGCCAACCAGCCCGCTCCCATCTGGCGAAATTGATAGTCTGCCAGATGTAGTGTGATTATCCAGCCAGCCAGTATTAATAGTGCCGGTAATAAAAATAGACTCTGTCGCCAGATTGCAACTTCCCTCTTTTCTGGCGCACTATCGCCCGTCCACACGCGTCCAGAGAAAAATATTATTATTGCTCCCAGCGTCAGCATAAAGACGTTGAGTTGAAGATAGATTGTTGGCGTTAAGAGTAAATTGCAAATCTCAAGAATTACTGAAAGCCCGGCTCCGAGAATAGTAATCACTACTGCTAAAAATTGCGTCAGTATGGGAATACCAAAAAAAGTCATTACCAGCGAGGTCAAAATCCATTTTCTGTTTTTCATCATTCTGTCCATTCTTCCTGAATGGTGAAATTATACTCCCCGAGAACTCTCGCTCCCTCTGGACACTTTTCCGAAATAAAGGCAAAAAAAACGGGACCAATTTGGCCCCGTTCTGTTTTTTTAGTGAACTTACAATCTCACTGGATCGATATGCCAGATATGTTCCGCGTACTCTTTGATCGTGCGGTCAGAAGAGAAGTAGCCCATATTGGCGATATTCAGCATCGCTTTGGCGGTCCACTCTTCAGGGCGTTCATAGAGTTCGTCGACTTTATCCTGGCAATCGACATAGCTGCGATAATCCGCCAGCACCTGGTAGTGATCGCCAAAGTTGATCAATGAATCCACCAGATCACGGTAGCGGCCCGGATCTTCCGGGCTGAACACACCGCTGCCGATTTGCGTCAGTACCTGATGTAATTCTTCATCTTTTTCATAGTATTCACGCGGTTTGTAGCCCTGACGACGCAGCTCTTCCACTTCTTCCGCAGTGTTGCCAAAGATAAAGATATTGTCAGCACCGACGTGATCCAACATTTCGACGTTTGCGCCGTCCAGCGTACCAATGGTCAACGCGCCGTTAAGGGCAAATTTCATATTACTGGTACCGGAGGCTTCCGTCCCCGCCAGCGAAATCTGTTCGGAAAGATCGGCTGCCGGAATGATCAACTGCGCCAGACTGACGCTGTAGTTCGGGATAAACACCACTTTCAGCTTATCGCCAATTTCTGGATCATTGTTGATCACTTTAGCGACATCGTTGATCAAGTGGATGATATGCTTCGCCATGTAGTACGCCGAAGCCGCCTTACCGCCAAAAATATTCACACGCGGTACCCAATTCGCCTCTGGATCGGCCTTGATGCGGTTATAACGGGTGATAACGTGCAATACATTCATCAATTGACGTTTGTATTCGTGAATACGTTTGATCTGCACATCGAATAGCGCTTTCGGATTCACCACCACATTCAATTGTTGAGCAATGTACTCCGCCAGACGCTTTTTGTTATCCAGTTTTGCCTGATGTACTGCGTTATTCACCATCGGGAAATCACAATGCTGTTGCAGATCATTTAGCAAGCTAAGGTCAGTGCGCCAGTTGCGGCCAAGGTGTTCATCCAGCACGGCTGAAAGTGACGGATTTGCTACCGCCAGCCAGCGACGTGGCGTCACGCCGTTGGTGACATTGGTGAAACGTCCCGGGAAGATTTTCGCAAAGTCAGCGAACAGCGATTGCACCATCAGATTAGAGTGCAGCTCCGAGACACCGTTAACTTTGTGGCTCACCACAACCGCCAGCCAGGCCATCCGCACACGACGTCCGTTCGATTCATCAATGATCGATGCTCGCCCCAGCAGATCGGTATCGTTCGGATACTGCTCCTGCAACGTTTTCAGGAAATAGTCGTTGATTTCAAAAATTATCTGCAAGTGACGCGGCAAAATTTTGCCCAGCATATCGACCGGCCAGGTTTCCAGCGCCTCGCTCATCAGCGTGTGGTTGGTGTAAGAGAAAACCTTGCAGCACACTTCAAACGCATCGTCCCAGCTAAATTTGTGTTCATCGATCAGCAAACGCATCAGCTCGGGAATCGACAGCACCGGATGGGTATCGTTGAGATGAATCGCGATTTTATCCGCCAGATTATCGTATGTTCTATGCAACTGATAATGGCGACTTAAAATATCCTGAACGGTTGATGAAACCAGAAAGTACTCCTGACGCAGGCGCAGCTCACGACCGGAATAAGTGGAATCATCCGGGTAAAGCACGCGAGAAACGTTCTCGGAGTGATTTTTATCTTCCACTGCCGCGAAGTAATCGCCCTGATTGAATTTACCGAGGTTAATTTCACTACTGGCTTGTGCGCTCCACAGACGCAGAGTGTTAGTCGCATCAGTATCGTAACCGGGGATGATTTGATCATAAGCAACAGCCAGAATCTCTTCGGTCTCAATCCAGCGTGTTTTCTTACCTTCTTGCTGAATACGCCCGCCAAAACGCACCTTGTAGCGCGTATTGTGGCGTTTGAATTCCCACGGGTTACCGTATTCCAGCCAGTAGTCAGGCGACTCTTTCTGACTGCCGTTAACGATATTCTGTTTGAACATGCCATAGTCGTAACGAATACCGTAACCACGGCCTGGCAGACCTAAAGTTGCCAGCGAATCGAGAAAACAGGCAGCCAGACGGCCCAGACCACCGTTACCAAGCCCAGGGTCGTTTTCTTCATCAATCAGCTCTTCGAGATCCAGCCCCATACCTTCCAGAGCTTTTTGTACATCCTCATAAATTCCTAACGACAACATGGCATTAGAGAGAGTACGACCAATCAGAAATTCCATCGACAGGTAGTAAACCTGACGAGTTTCTTGCGACAACTGGGCACGGTTTGATCGCAGCCAGCGCTCCACGAGACGATCGCGCACGGCAAATAGCGTTGCGTTCAGCCATTCATGTTTATTGGCGACAACCGGGTCCTTTCCAATCGTAAACATCAGCTTATAAGCGATAGAATGCTTAAGAGCTTCTACGCTAAGCGTGGGCGATGAATATGTAAACGGAGCATTCATATAGGCGTTTCCTGAAAACTATTTCAAGCGATAGTAAAGCTCACGGTACGACTTCGCCGCGACCTGCCAGCTAAAATCCATTGCCATAGCCTGACGTTGCACAAACCGCCACAGCGAAGGACGGGACCACAGTACGAAGGCACGTCGAATAGCCCGTAACAGCGACCAGGCGTTACTATCTTCAAAGACAAACCCACTGGCGACGCCATCTGCCAGATTCTCAAGAGAACTGTCAGAAACCGTATCAGCAAGCCCACCAGTACGCCGCACCAACGGCAGCGTACCGTACTTCAATCCATAAAGTTGCGTTAAGCCGCACGGTTCAAAACGACTTGGCACCAGAATGACGTCCGCGCCACCCATAATGCGATGCGAAAATGCTTCGTGATAGCCAATCTGAACACCAACCTGGCCGGGATATTCCGCCGCCGCCGCAAGGAAACCTTCCTGCAATACGGGATCACCCGCGCCAAGCAGCGCCAGTTGCCCGCCCTGCTCCAGAAGCCCCGGCAGGGCTTCCAGTACCAGGTCGAGACCTTTCTGACTGGTCAGACGGCTCACCACCGCAAAAAGCGGCACTTTATCGTCAACCTTAAGTCCCATCGCAATCTGTAACTGACGCTTATTCTCCGCTTTCTCCTCCAACGAATCGCGGGAGTAACGAGAAGCTAACAGTAAGTCTGTTTCTGGATTCCAGATTTTCTCGTCGACGCCGTTGAGCACGCCGGAAAGGCGCCCTTCCCGGTGGCGCTGTTGCAGCAAACCTTCCATACCGTAGGCAAACTGCGGTTCGGTGATTTCGCGAGCGTAAGTCGGACTCACCGCCGTAATGTGGTCAGCGTAGTACAAACCGGCTTTCAGGAATGAGATTTGTCCGTTGAACTCCAGTCCGTGAATATTAAAGAATGACCATGGCAATTGAATGTCATTCATATGTTGTGCATAAAACATGCCTTGATAGGCCAGGTTGTGCACAGTAAACACGGACTTCGCCGGATGCCCGTGTGCAGCCAGATACGCAGGCGCAAGGCCCGCGTGCCAGTCGTGCGCATGCACCACATCAGGGCGCCAGAATGGGTCAAGTCCGCTGGCCATTTCTGCCCCAACCCATCCCAACAACGCAAAACGCAATACGTTGTCGGTATAGGCGAATAAGTTGGTATCGTGATACGGACTTCCCGGACGATCGTAGAGATGCGGAGCGTCAATCAGGTAAATGCCAACCCCGTTGTAATGACCGAACAACAGCGTGAAATGCCCTGCAAAGGTATCACGGCGGGATACGACCTGTGCATCTGTCACACCACGGCGAATATCGGGAAATGCAGGCAACAGTACGCGAGCGTCAACACCGTCTGCGATTTGTGCTGCGGGTAACGCCCCAATAACATCAGCCAGACCGCCGGTTTTAAGCAGCGGGAACATCTCTGAACATACATGTAAAACCTGCATTATCGCTCCTGTTTATGCCCTAACTTCCGTAGCATTTCGCGCGTAACCAGCACAATGCCTTCTTCTGAACGATAGAAACGACGCGCATCTTCTTCTGCGTTCTCACCAATCACCATGCCTTCTGGAATGACGCAAGCACGGTCAATGACGCAGCGGCGCAAGCGGCACGAGCGACCTACCCAAACTTCTGGTAACAATACAGCGGAATCAATATTACAGAATGAATTCACACGAACGCGCGAGAACAGAACGGACTGCACTACGACCGAACCGGAAATCACACAGCCGCCAGAGACCAGTGAGTTAAGGGTCATCCCGTGGCTACCGGAGCGATCCTGAACGAATTTTGCGGGTGGCAATGATTCATTGTAGGTACGAATTGGCCAGTTGCGATCGTACATATCCAGTTCCGGCACGACAGAAGCCAAATCAAGGTTTGCTTTCCAGTAAGCTTCCAGCGTACCCACATCACGCCAGTACGGTTCGGCGTCTGGATCCGATTGCACACAAGAGAGCGGGAACGGGTGCGCATAGGCCAGCCCTTCTTCGGTGATTTTGGGAATCAAATCTTTACCAAAGTCGTGGCTGGAGTTTTCATTACGATCATCGTCTTCCAGCAGTTCATACAGGTAATCTGCGTCAAAAACGTAGATTCCCATACTTGCCAGAGCTTTACTCGAATCGTTCGGCATTGATGGCGGATTCGCTGGCTTTTCAACAAATTCGATAATCTTATCGTTTTCATCAACCGCCATAACGCCAAATGCAGAGGCTTCTTCAATCGGTACTGGCATACAAGCAACAGTGCAACGCGCGCCTTTTTCGACGTGGTCGATAAGCATTCGCGAGTAATCTTGTTTGTAAATATGGTCGCCCGCCAGGATCACCACATATTCCGCTTTATAGCGGCGGATGATATCGAGGTTTTGGGTGACTGCATCAGCCGTACCGCGATACCAGTTTTCCCCTTTCATTCTCTGTTGTGCGGGCAGCAAATCAACAAACTCGTTCATTTCTTCATTGAAGAACGACCAGCCGCGCTGAATGTGCTGCACCAGAGTATGTGACTGGTACTGGGTGATCACGCCCATACGGCGGATCCCGGAGTTGATGCAGTTGGACAACGCAAAGTCGATAATGCGGAACTTACCACCAAAGTGCACGGCGGGTTTTGCTCGCTTATTGGTTAAATCCTTCAGGCGAGTACCGCGTCCCCCCGCCAAAATAAGGGCAACAGATTTCAATGGCAGCTGGCGCGCCAACATTAAGCGATCGTTCTTCTCTAAACTAACCATGACTAACTCCTTTTTTATCATCTCTGGAACACACACACTCCGTGTGCAGGTCCCTGCCAGACAGCCGTAATCACTGGGTTATCCTCTCCAGCGAATGGGGGAATGGCGTGCCACTCCCCAGCAGGTAAAACAATCTCTGTTACCTCAAGCGTGGCGTTTATTGCGATCAAAAAACGATCCGAGAGCAGTATTTGCAGTTGCTTCGGGCCGTTTTGCCACTCATCCGTGCTTAAAGGTTGAGCATATCTATTCAGCCAACGGACATTACCGTCGCCTTCTTCCCACCAGCGATTCTCGACCAAAGCAGGAATACGCTTACGCAAATGGATTAACGCGGCGGTAAACGCGGTTAAGCCACTGCTTGCCTGCGACCAGTCTAACCACGTTAGTTGGTTATCCTGGCAATAGGCATTGTTATTGCCATGCTGACTGTGACCGTGTTCGTCACCCGCCAGTAACATCGGCGTTCCCTGAGAAAGCAACAATGTCGTCAACAGGGCATGAATGCTGTCTCGCCGCCGTTCAATCAGGTTCAGAGTTCCACCTAATCCTTCTTTACCATGATTGTTACTGTAATTATTGTTAGTCCCGTCGCGATTTTCCTCTCCATTTGCTTCATTGTGTTTATGGTTGAAACAAACGCAGTCACGGAGCGTAAAACCATCATGCGCGGTGACCAGATTAATCGCAGCGCTCGGCAAACGGTCATTACGTTTAAAAACATCGCTGGAAGCGGCAAAACGCCCGGCAAACTCACCCAGCGACAGGTTATAGTGCAGCCAAAAACGGCGAGAGGCGTCGCGAAAATGATCGTTCCACTCGGCAAACAGCGGTGGAAAATTTCCCACCTGATAACCGCCTGGGGCGATATCCCACGGTTCAGCAATTAACTTAACCTGCGATAACACCGGGCAGTTCTGGATAGCGGTAAACAACGGTGCATCCTGACGAAACTCCGGTGTACGGCCCATGACGGCAGCCAAATCAAAGCGGAAACCATCTATATGAAAGGTTTCTACCCAGTAGCGCAGGCAGGCGCAGGCATATTCCACCACCGCCGGATGGCTCAAATTGAGCGTATTGCCGCATCCGGTCCAGTTGTGATAATCACCATCTTCTCTAATCCAATAATAGCTACGGTTGTCGATCCCGCGCAGTGAGAAAAGTGGGCCGTCGAGGTCCAGTTCCGCACTATGGTTAAGTACGATGTCGAGAATGACTTCAATACCCGCTTTATGCAGAGCTTTGACTGCATCGCGGAACTCATCCAGCGCCGTTTCAGGCGAACTGGCATATGCCGGATGCAGCGCAAACAACGCCACCGGATTGTAGCCCCAGTAATTGCTTAGCCCCATGCGCTGCAATCGCGGTTCGCTGGCGAATTGTGCCACCGGCAGTAGTTCCAGCGCGGTAATGCCCAACTGTTTTAAATAGTTGACCATCACCGGATGTCCCAGTGCTTTATAAGTACCGCGGATCTCAACTGGAATTTCCGGGTGTAAATACGTTAATCCTTTGACATGGGCTTCATAAATGATAGTGCTGCCCCACGGCGTACGCGGCGGGGCATCATCTTCCCAGTCATAGTGATCAGCCACTACCACACATTTCGCCGCAATGGCGGCATTGTCGCGATAGTCAGGCTCATTGTGGCCTGCGTGCAGCAATGGGTTATCTTTAAAATCCCCTTCAATCTGCCGCGCACAGGGATCAATTAACAACTTCGCCGGGTTAAAGCGATGTCCCATGGTAGGTTGCCAGGGACCATGTACGCGATAACCATAACGTAAACCCGGGCGCGCATCCGGCAGATAGCCATGCCAGATATCGCTGCAGCGTCCTGGCAAGTCATACCGATGTTCTATGCCCTGAGCGTCAAACACACACAGTTCTACCCGCCCGGCATGAGCGGAGAAGAGCGTGAAGTTGACGCCCTGTCCGTCGTAATGCGCGCCGAGAGGAGAGGGTTTGCCAATGGCGAGTTGTGTCATTCTCCCTCCCGCACCAGCCAAATAGTGGCCAGTGGCGGTAGCGTAAGACTCAATGAGTGCTGACGACCATGGCTGGCAATCTCATCGCTGTGTACCGCGCCGCCATTACCCACATTGCTGCCGTGATAGTGCATGGAGTCAGTGTTGAGGATTTCACGCCATTTACCCGGCTGATTAATGCCAAAGCGATAGTCATAGCGCGGTACTGGCGTAAAGTTGCTGGCGACGATAATTTCGTTTCCGTTTTTATCGCGACGAACAAAAATCAGCACCGAACGTTCATGATCGTCCACCACCAGCCATTCAAAGCCATACGCGTCAAAATCCAGTTCGTGCAATGCCTTGTGGTAACGATAAGTGTGGTTCAGATCGCGCACCAGACGCTGTACGCCGTGATGCCAGTTGTCTCCGCCTTCCAGCAGATGCCAGTCAAGGCTGGCGTCGTGATTCCACTCGCGCCCCTGAGCGAATTCATTCCCCATGAACAGCAGTTTCTTACCCGGGAATGCCCACATCCAGGCATAGTAGGCGCGCAGGTTAGCGAATTTCTGCCATGCGTCGCCCGGCATTCTGTCGAGAATCGATTTTTTGCCGTGCACGACTTCATCGTGCGACAACGGCAAGACGAAGTTTTCAGTGTAGTTGTAAAGCATGCCGAAGGTGAGTTTATCGTGATGATACTGACGATAAACCGGGTCCAGCTTCATGTAGTCCAGGGTATCGTGCATCCAGCCCAGGTTCCACTTGTACCAGAACCCCAGCCCGCCAATATCCTGCGGACGAGAAACATTAGGGAAGTCGGTGGATTCCTCTGCCATCGTCACAGCGCCAGGAACTTGCTCACCAATAATGCGGTTGGTATTACGTAAAAATTCTATTGCTTCCAGATTCTCGCGACCGCCAAACTCATTGGGGATCCACTCCCCCTCTTTGCGGCTGTAATCGCGATAAATCATCGAAGCCACAGCATCGACGCGCAACGCATCAATACCGAAACGTTCGATCCAGTACAGCGCATTACCCACAAGGAAGTTACTGACCTCACGACGACCATAGTTATAAATCAGTGTGTTCCAGTCCTGATGATAGCCTTCACGCGGATCGCTGTGCTCATACAGATTTGTGCCATCAAACTCGGCAAGCGCAAAATCATCGGTCGGGAAATGCCCTGGCACCCAGTCAAGAATGACATTCAGGCCGGCGGCATGGGCAGCATCAATGAAATAACGGAAATCATCACGAGTTCCAAAACGACGAGTCGGCGCATACAGGCCGGTTGGCTGATAACCCCAACTACCATCGAAAGGATGCTCATTAATTGGCAGCAGTTCGAGGTGGGTAAAGCCCATCCATTTGGCATAAGGCACCAGCTGATCTGCCAGTTCGCGATAGCTTAACCAGAAATTGTTGTCAGCGTGACGGCGCCAGGACCCCAGATGAACTTCATAGATAGAGATTGGCGCATCCAACTGGTTCGCTTTTTTACGCTCTTCAGTCTGCTCAACCTTTTCCGGCAGCCCGCAAATAAGGGAAGCGGTCTCCGGGCGCATCTGTGCTTCAAAGGCATAGGGATCGGACTTCAGACGCAGATTGCCATTGGCATCAATCATCTCGTATTTATAGAGCTGACCATTATGCGCCCCAGGGATGAACAGTTCCCAGATGCCGCTCTCTTTGCGCAAACGCATCGGGTGACGTCGACCATCCCAGTAGTTAAATTGTCCAACCACCGAGACTCGGCGGGCGTTTGGCGCCCAGACGGAAAAACGCGTACCGGTAATGCCATCCATGGTATCTGCGTGTGCGCCTAAGGTTTCATAGGGACGCAGGTGAGTACCTTCAGATAACAGCCAGGCATCCATATCCTGGATTAGAGGACCAAAACGGTAAGGATCATCTATCAGGTTCTGTTGACCATGCCAGACAACAGCTAATTGATAACGGAAAAAGTTTTTACGTCGCGGAATGACGCCGCTAAAGAATCCGCGTGAGTCGATACACTCCAGTTTAGCGAGTTTGCGTCCGGTTTTCGGTTCAATCACCCAAACATCGGTGGCATCGGGTAAAAGGGCACGGACTTCCAGTCCCGCTGTGGTTTTATGCATTCCCAGTACGGAAAAAGGATCCGCAAAATGGCCTGCAATTAGCGCGTTAATCACGTCTCTATCGATACGATCGGACATGCTTGTCTTCCTGTTTTATTGTGTCACCCCATCCAACTGATTTTCTGACATCTGGTTGTGACATTTTTTTGACCTGAACGACGCAGCACTCTGTGCATCCTCTCTGCGTCGCCCTCACTTCAGGTAAGGCTGTGAATACGCATGTATTCCGCCACCCTTAAAGAATAGCCAATGCTCTATTTAACTCCCGGTAAATCATGAAACATCTGCGCTTACTCCTGTATTACGCACGAAACGGGGCGGCATCGCACCCCAGATTTAATGAATAAACATTACGCCAGCTGACGAAGCATCCGGCGCAGCGGCTCTGCAGCGCCCCACAGCAGTTGGTCGCCGACAGTAAAGGCTGACAGGAACTCTGGCCCCATATTCAGCTTACGCAGGCGACCTACCGGCGTGGTCAGCGTACCAGTAACGGCGGCTGGGGTTAGCTCACGCATCGTCATTTCGCGATCGTTTGGCACCACTTTTGCCCACGGATTATGGGCCGCCAGTAGTTCTTCCACGGTTGGAATCGACACATCTTTTTTCAATTTGATGGTGAATGCCTGACTGTGGCAGCGAAGTGCACCGACACGCACACATAAACCATCTACCGGAATCACAGAAGATGTGTTGAGGATCTTGTTAGTCTCCGCCTGCCCCTTCCACTCTTCGCGGCTCTGACCGTTATCGAGTTGTTTGTCGATCCACGGAATCAGGCTGCCTGCCAGCGGCACGCCAAAGTTATCAACCGGCAGTTCGCCGCTACGGGTTAAGGTCGTGACTTTGCGTTCGATCTCGAGAATAGCAGAGGACGGAGTCGCCAGCTCATCGGCCACATGACCATACAGATGGCCCATCTGGGTTAACAACTCACGCATATGTCGCGCACCGCCACCAGAAGCTGCCTGGTAAGTCGCAACGGAGACCCAATCAACAAGATCATTAGCGAATAAACCGCCCAACGACATCAACATCAGGCTTACGGTACAGTTACCGCCGACAAAAGTCCTGATGCCATTATTTAATCCGTTGGTAATAACGTCCTGATTGACGGGGTCAAGTATGATGATGGCGTCATCTTTCATGCGCAGAGACGATGCTGCGTCAATCCAGTAACCTTGCCATCCGCTTTCGCGAAGCTTTGGATAGATTTCGTTGGTATAATCGCCGCCCTGACAGGTTACGATGATGTCGAGGGCCTTCAGCGCCTCCAGATCAAAGGCATCCTGAAGCGTGCCGCTGCCAGTACCGCCAAATGACGGCGCGGCCTGACCAAACTGAGAAGTCGAAAAGAAGACAGGGCGAATGGCGTCGAAGTCGCGCTCTTCAACCATGCGTTGCATGAGAACAGAGCCGACCATACCGCGCCAGCCGATAAAACCAACATTTTTCATAAGCGTTTTTTCCTGCAAAGATGTGTGCTGTATAAATGTGCCGGTGTCCTCGTGGCACATCTTTCACCATACAAAAAGCAGCCAAAGTCGCAAGTGAAATTAATCAATGATAGCGAAGCCATCAATAATGCGACTTATCCTGCTTTGTCAGCACGCAGAAAGTCCGCGGCAATTATCAGGGAATTTGAGTTATGAATGAAATCATTTCTGCAGCAGTTTTATTGATCCTGATTATGGATCCGCTCGGAAACCTACCTATTTTCATGTCCGTACTGAAACATACAGAACCAAAACGACGCAGGGCAATCATGGTGCGTGAGTTGCTTATTGCTCTCCTGGTGATGCTGGTGTTCCTGTTTGCGGGTGAGAAAATTCTGGCATTTCTTAGCTTGCGGGCAGAAACCGTCTCTATTTCTGGCGGCATCATTCTGTTTCTGATTTCCATTAAGATGATTTTCCCCAGCGCCTCAGGAAACAGTAGTGGGCTTCCGGCAGGCGAAGAACCGTTTATCGTGCCGTTAGCAATTCCGCTGGTCGCCGGGCCGACTATTCTCGCCACGCTGATGTTGCTGTCTCACCAGTACCCTAACCAGATGGGTCATCTGGTGATTGCTCTGCTGCTGGCCTGGGGCGGGACATTTATCATCCTGTTACAGTCATCGCTGTTTTTACGTCTGCTGGGTGAGAAAGGGGTAAATGCATTGGAACGTCTGATGGGATTGATTCTGGTAATGATGGCAACCCAGATGTTCCTCGACGGCATTCGGATGTGGATGAAGGGGTGACGGGAAAAGTTTCCCGGAAGACGCCCGGTAGCGTCAGAACTACCGGGCAAACAGACTTAACTCAGCAACTGAAATGCAATCATCCCGACAATGGCGCCGACAGTGCCGAGGATGGTTTCCATCATGGTCCAGGTTTTCAGCGTTTCGGCTTCGGTCGCGCCGGTAAATTTACCGAACAACCAGAAACCAGCATCGTTAACGTGACTGACAACAATCGACCCCCCAGCGATACAAATCGACAGTGCAGCCATTTGCGCACCAGAGAAGTTCAGTTGTTCAATCACAGGCATCACCAGACCCACCGCCGTTAAGCAAGCAACGGTTGCCGACCCCTGAATGATACGTACCGCCGCAGCCAGCACGAAGCAGGTAATCGCAATCGGCAGGCCCATTCCGGTTAACGCTTCGCCCAGTGCCGGACCGACGCCAGAGTCAACCAGCACCTGTTTGAAGACGCCGCCTGCACCAATCACCAGCAGAATGATCCCCGCCGGTTGCAGCGCGTGACCGCAAATCTCCATCACTTTGTCTTTTGGCATACCCTGACGCATTGCCAGACCGTAAATTGCCACCAGACAGGCAACCAGAATCGCAGTGAACGGGTGACCGATAAACTCGAACCATTCGTAAGCGGTAGAGCCCTCCGGTACAAAACGCGCGGCAATCGTCTTCAACCCTACCAGCACCAGCGGCAGCAGGATCAGCGACAGACTGAATCCAAAAGACGGCATTTTACCCTCGCCAAGATGCGGCTCTGTAATATCGTCAGGAATATGCAGCTCAACGTAACGGCTGATGAAGTTACCCCATAGCGGGCCCGCAATAATCATCCCCGGGATCGCCGCACACAGGCCAATCAGGATCATCCAGCCAAAGTCGGCGTTCATCTGCGATGCCAACAGCATTGGCGCGGGTCCCGGCAGTAAGAATGCCGCCGCGGCTGCAACGCCCGCAAACAGTGGGATCACCAGCTTCACCAGGTTCGTTCCGGTATGGCGAGCCATTGAGAACGCAACGCTAATCAACAGGACAATGGCCACTTCGAAGAACAGCGGCAGCGCGCAGACCAGGCCCGCAAGGCCAATGGCATAATGCGCGCGATTGTGACCAAAGGATTTGAGCATTTTGACGGCAATCTGATCGACTGCGCCGGTTTCATGTAAGATCTTGCCAAACATGGCCCCCAGCGCGACAACAACCGCCAGGAAGCCGAGGGTGCCTCCCATCCCCTTTTCCATTGTCGCTGCGATTTTATCGAGCGGCATACCGGAAAAAAGGCCAGCCCCCATAGACACCACCATCAAAGCCAGAAAAGCGTGCATACGCGCTTTCATGACTAAAAACAGCAGCAGTAAAACAGACCCTACTGCTGTTAAAACAAGCGTTAATGTACTCACTACTTATTGCCTTTTTTAATAACCTCAATGGTGCTTGCCACAACACCTTCCAGCGGTTGATCGATATCTACCACCAGTACATCGGTTTCGTCCGCACCCGGTTCTTGCAGCGTTTCAAACTGCGTCACCAGCATTTGGGTTTTAAAGAAATGGCCTTTGCGCGCTTTCAGACGGCTTTCAATCACATCAAAATCGCCCTTCAGATAGATGAAAGAGAGATTTGGATTGCCTTCACGCAGCAGGTCGCGATAGTGCTTTTTCAGCGCGGAACAGACGATCAGTGACACTTTATTGGTTCGCTGCATGGCAAACGCGGCATCGTTCAGCGCCTGTAGCCACGGCTTACGATCGTCATCATTCAGCGGTTGGCCGGACGCCATTTTTTCGATATTGCAGCGCGGATGGAGGAAATCGCCATCCAGAAATGCGGCATGAAGTTGATGCGCCACTTCACTGGCGACTGCAGATTTGCCGCTGCCCGATACGCCCATCAGAACGTAAATGTGGTGATCATGGTTAGTCGTGCTCAAAGTGGTGCCCCTACAGTACAAGAAAGAAATGTTACGGGTAACTGTTATCGGTAACATTGTCCAGCCGGACAAAATCAGAAGCAATATCCATCCGTGCCTTAAGTGTATAAGTGTGAGCTACTTCAAATTTGTGGACTTAAATAGATCCGCCCGGTGACAAGGTGAAACCTAAATCTAACATTTTCGGCGTCACTGTTTCGCCACGAATACGCGCCAGCAGGCGTTCAGCGCCAATGCTGCCCATTCGCTCACGCGGCGTCAGTACGCTTGCAAGACGGGGCTCCATCACCTGACCAATATCGTGGCCGTGGAAACCAGCAATCGCGATATCATCCGGGATTTTTAAGCCCAGACGCTGGCATTCAAACGCCGCGCCGACGGCAAGGTCATCGTTGGTACAGAACACGCCATCCAGTTGCGGATATTCCCGCCGCGCCTGGCGAATCAGCTCGATACCAGATGAGTATGAAGAAGATTGCTCGACCATCACGCTATACGGCACCAGGCCGGCATCCAGCATCGCCTGTTCGTATCCCTTCTGTTTGATGATGGTACGTTCGTCGAGGCGCGCCCCCAGATAAGCCACATGTCGATGTCCGCGGGCAATGATGGCTGTGGTCATCTGGCGTGCCGCTTCAAAGTTATTAAAACCGACGGCAATATCGAGACACGGCGACTGGCTGTCCATCAACTCCACCACCGGGATCCCCGCCACCTCAATCATTTTTAAGGTACGCGGCGTATGGGTACGTTCAGTCAGGATCAGCCCGTCGATATTCCACGAGAGCATCGATTCGAGGCGTTCCTGCTCCATTTCCGGCTTATAACCGTAGTGGGCCAACATGGTTTGATAACCGTGGGCGTCGGTAACACTTTCGATGCCGCGTAATACTTCGGCGAAAACCTGGTTAGTCAGGGAAGGTAACAGGACGCCAATCGCCCGGCTGGTGGCGTTAGAGAGGATATCGGGCGCGCGATTGGGAATATAGCCCAGTTCATCAAGAGCGGCGGCAATCTTGCCACGTAGAGCGACGGAAACCTGCTCCGGGTTACGCAAAAAGCGGCTGACCGTCATTTTGGTCACGCCTACACGGTCAGCCACATCCTGAAGTACGGGTCTTTTCTTTTTCATCGTCCTGAAAGGTACAAAAGGGATAGATTCCTACAGTTTACCACGGACGCATAAGAACCTTCCCGATTCCTCGGGAAGGTTTGTGAGATTAATTTAGACTGGCGGTAAATCGAACAACAGGATTTCACTGTCGCTATCAGCATGAACGGAGATCGCCTGCTCATCCCAGATTGCCAGACCATCGCTGGTCGAAGCTTTCACACCGTTAATGGTGACATTGCCTTTCACCACCTGAATCCAGACGCGGCGTTCAGCGGCAATCTGATGCACCGACTGCTCATCTTTCACCAGCGCCCAGCGGTACAGTTCCATATCCTGATGCACTTTCAGCGAACCATCACGCGCATCCGGCGAGAGCACCAGTTGTTTGCCTTGCACGGCATCGAAGCGACGCTGTTCATAACGCGGCGTAATGCCGTTTTCTTCTGGCATGATCCAGATCTGATACAGATGCAGACGCTCGGTACTGCTTGGGTTGTACTCTGAGTGACGAATCCCCGTACCCGCACTCATAATCTGGAACTCGCCCGCTGGAACCTGCTCTTTATTGCCCATGCTGTCCTGGTGCTCAACAGTACCTTCCAGCACGTAGGTCAAAATTTCCATATCTTTATGCGGGTGAGTACCGAAGCCCTGCCCTGCTTCAATCACGTCGTCGTTAATCACGCGCAGTGCGGAAAATCCCATAAAGTTCGGATCGTAATAATTGGCAAAAGAGAAAGTATGCCAGGAGTCCAGCCAGCCATGATTAGCATGACCGCGTTCATTTGCTTTGCGTAAGTAGATCATTTGTATTCGCCCCCTGAATGATTTCGATGGGCTTAGTGTGGACCCGATCTGCCTGGGATGATAGAGGGTGAAAATTGACCCCTCTGTTCAAAAAAATTGAACTAAATAAGGGGCCATAAAACTTACTTAGCGAGAGTTACCGTGGAGGGAGACGCTTGCTCAAAACCGCGTTCAAGGATTTCCAGATTAGTAAGAACTTCAGATTCCTTGACGTAATTTGGTGCACCTTTGGTGATGGTTTGATACAACGCATCGTAGACGCGCCCGTAATCGCCCATCTCCGGCATTATCTCTTCTCTGACCGTCACGCCCTCGTCATTGACATACTCCAGCACACCGACCGAATCATCCGCTGCGAATCCCGGTTCGCCCGGCATAATATTAGCTTTCAGGCTGGTTTCCTGCTGGTCGATGCCGTATTTAATAAACGAACCTTTCTTACCGTGAACGATAAATTTCGGATAATCGATTTTCACCAGATGACTGGTTTTGACGATCGCTTTCAGGTCACCATAAAACAGCTGCGCTTCGAAGGTATCGTCCGGGTTGGCTTTATTACGCAGGCTGCGGATGTCATAAGCGACATGATCCGGGCGACCGAACAACGAAATAATCTGGTCCATCGTATGCACACCAAGGCCATAGAACGCGCCATCCGGCGGTAGCCCAGGTTTGGTTTCTGCCACCGGGCGGTAATAGTCAAAATGGCTTTCCACTTCAACAATCTCTCCCAGCTTGCCGCTTTCAATCGCTTTTTTCGCCGTCAGGAAGCAGGAGTCAAAACGACGATTCTGATATGGCGTGACGGTCAGCCCTTTACTTTTCGCCAGCGCAAAAAGTTCTTTCGCCTGGGCAAGCGTCGGAGTGAACGGTTTTTCGACCAGCACATTTTTCCCGGCCTCCAGCGCGCGCTTCGCGTACTCGAAGTGGCTGTCCGCATGAGTGCAGACGACAACCAGCTTAACGCCGGGATCATTTAATACTTCGTCGAGATCGCTGGTGAAATGGATATGGGAATAGATGGGGGCTTGTTCTTCCGGCTTTGCATGGCGGCGAAAAATATGCGCGACATGCCAGCTATCCTTGCGGTGAAGTACATACGGCAGATGGTAACGGGTGGTGCTTTTGCCGAAGCCAATAAAGGCGCAGTTGATGACCATGATTTCGTCCTTTTTAAGGGGGTTAGTTACACCTTAGCGCAAAGCGGACGTGGTTCCTATGCTCATGCTTCAGTACGTCAGATTGTTGGCATAGTGCGCGTTGTTCATGCCGGATGCGGCGTGAACGCCTTATCCGACCTACGGTTCAGGACGATGTGTAGGCCTGATAAGCGTAGCGCATCAGGCGATTTCGCATTTGTCTCAACACGAGGAGCACTCCCCGTGGACAAAATGACACGCAAAAAAAAGCCAGCACCCGGCTGGCTAAGTAATACTGGAAGCAATGTGAGCAATGTCGTGCTTTCAGGTTCTCCGCGAGGGTCTTCCTGATTGCGAGACAATAATAATCATTCTCATTCGCAGTTGTCCAACACTTTTTGCAAAAAAATGCCGTTGACTCCTATTTGAAAGTCAATGATGTTGAAAGGGACATTAACCCCAAAGAGGACAGAGGAATGAGTGAGATAGTGATACGCCACGCTGAAACGCGCGATTACGAGGCCATTCGGCAAATCCACGCCCAGCCGGAGGTGTATTACAACACGCTACAGGTGCCTCATCCTTCCGATCATATGTGGCAGGAGCGACTCGCCGATCGTCCCGGCATCAAGCAACTCGTCGCCTGCATTGATGGAGACGTCGTGGGTCATCTCACTATTGACGTGCAACAGCGCCCACGTCGTAGCCATGTTGCTGATTTTGGTATCTGCGTTGACTCGCGCTGGAAGAATCGCGGCGTCGCCAGCGCTCTGATGCGAGAAATGATTGAAATGTGCGACAACTGGTTGCGGGTAGAGCGCATTGAGCTAACGGTGTTTGTCGATAACGCGCCAGCAATTAAGGTCTATAAAAAATTCGGTTTTGAGATTGAAGGCACTGGTAAGAAGTACGCATTGCGTAATGGCGAATATGTTGATGCGTATTATATGGCGCGGATGAAATAGAGAATTTGCAATCTAAGGTTGTTATTTAAGCCCTCTCCCGGTAGGCGAGAGGGCTTAAGAGATTAATATCCCGCGGTTAAATCATCCACCGAGCGCGGGTCAGATGCGCCGTACAACTCGCCGTCCGGCCCAACCATAATACTTTGCGTACTGCCCATCGCCTCTTTCAGCGCCACTTTCTGACCTTTTGCTTCCAGCAGCTTGAGCGTATCCGGGCTAAACCCTTTTTCGACACGCAGCTCGTCCGGCAACCATTGATGGTGGAAACGCGGCGCATTGGTCGCTTCGGCGACGTTCATTCCATAGTCGATACTGTTCACTACCATTTGCAGCACGGTGGTGATAATTCGACTCCCACCTGGGCTACCAGTCACCAGCCAGGTTTTACCGTCTTTCACCACAATGGTTGGTGACATCGACGACAGCGGGCGTTTATTCGGCCCGACGGCGTTGGCATCGCCGCCCACCAGCCCGTAAACGTTCGGTACGCCTGGTTTGGCGGAGAAATCATCCATCTGGTTATTGAGCAAAATACCGCTCTCGCCCGCGACAATGCCCGTACCGAAGGTGGTGTTCAGCGTATAGGTCACCGCCACGGCGTTACCGTCTTTATCCACTACTGAGTAATGGGTAGTTTGATTACTCTCATAAGGCGCAAGCTTGCCGGGGCGAATCTCGCTGGACGGCTTCGCTTTATTGATATCGATTTGATCGGCAATGGATTTGGCATAGGCTTTATTGGTCAGCGCCTGCCACGGGACTTTGACAAAATCCGGGTCGCCAAGATATTCCGAACGGTCGGCGTAGGCATGTTTCTCGGCTTCAGCCATGATTTGCATCGCATCGGCACTGCCAAAGCCGTATTTCTTCATATCGAAGTTTTCCAGAATATTGAGGATTTGCACGATATGAATCCCGCCGGAAGATGGCGGTGGCATGGAGTAAACCTGATACCCGCGATAATCGCCGCTTATTGGTGTGCGTTCGACCGCTTTATACGCGGCTAAATCTTCCTTAGTGATCAAGCCACCGTTTTTCTGCATCTCCTGGGCGATCTGCTCTGCTATCGTGCCTTTGTAGAATTCGTCCGGGCCATTTTCGGCAATCATCTCCAGGCTCTTTGCCAGGTTCGCCTGCACCAGTTTGTCACCCTTTTTCAGCGGCTCTCCCTCTTTCCAGAAGATAGCCTTGCTGTTTTCGTGATTTGGCAGCACTTCGCTACCGTAGGTTTTGAGATCGTCAGCCAGCGCGTCATTAACAATAAAACCATCGCGTGCCAGTTTAAACGCCGGCTGCACGACTTTGTTCAGCGGCATGGTGCCATATTTATCCAGCGCCAGCGAGAAGCCCGCGACCGTGCCCGGCGTGCCGGAGGCCAGATGCGAAGTGAGTGATTTTTTGTTGTCCGGGTTGCCCTGATCATCAAGGAACATATCGCGGGTCGCTTTGGCGGGTGCCATCTCACGGAAATCGATAGCGGTGGTATTGCCATCTTTAGTGCGGATCAGCATAAAACCGCCACCGCCCAGATTCCCCGCCTGCGGATGCGTTACCGCCAGCGCGTAGCCCACCGCCACGGCGGCATCAACGGCATTCCCGCCCTGCTTAAGAATATCCACCCCCACCTGAGTGGCAGTGGCGTCCACAGACGCCACCATCCCCTGTTTCGCACGTACAGGATGGAAAACATCTTCTTCCACACCATATGAAACGGGCGACGGCGCAGGCGGTGCGGCGATAACACTAAAACAACATCCTGAGAGCAGAGCAGCGATAGCCACCCGGCGTAAAAACGTCGGTCTTATCATCGTTATTCTCCAGAGATTAAGGGGCAACCCCAGCTAAGCCTGGTATATAACTCTGAATTGATCCTGATGATTACAGGAAAGGAGTAAACTTAAGAGATATCTTCAGAGGAGGATACGCGATGAAACGACTTCTGATTCTTACGGCACTGTTACCGTTTGTCTGCTTTGCACAGCCCATTAATACTCTGAATAATCCGAACCTGCCGGGATACCAGATCCCCAGCCAGCAGCGGATGCAAACCCAAATGCAAACGCAACAAATCCAGCAAAAAGGGATGCTAAACCAGCAACTGAAAACACAGACTCAGTTACAGCAACAGCATTTAGAAAACCAGATTAATAGCAACTCCCAACGGGTATTGCAGTCACAGCCGGGGGAACTAAATCCCGCCCGGCAGCATATGCTGCAAGAGAGGAGAAACGGCGACATGCTGAATCCGCCCAGCACGTCGCAACCTGACATACCGCTGAAAACTATTGGGCCGTAAAGTTCGGACCAATCACGTCAATCGCATCAGTACAGATGCAATCCACGCCCCAGCGCAGCAACTCTGCCGCGCGCTGGGGTTTGTTGACGGTATACACCAGAATCCGTAATCCCGCGTCTTTCAACTGCATCACTCGCGCTTTATCGAGTAACTTATAATTGAGATGAATGGAGACGCAGCCCAGCCGCATGGTCAGTTCGCGCCAGTCGTTGCGCCACTCATCAAGCAACAAACCGCGCGGCAGTTCTGGTACTGCCTGTTGTGCAGCTTCTAAAGCATCAATCTCAAACGATGACAGCAGCGGCGGTGTCATACCGGCCCAAAGTTCGCGTGCCGCCAGTGCCACCCTTTTGCCCGTCAGCGGCCCGGTGCCGGTGGTGGGTTTGATTTCAATATTCGCCATCATCCCGTATTCACGGCAGCGTTCCGCTACTTGCGAAAGCAACGGCAGCGGCTCGCCTTTAAACGCTTTGCCGTACCAACTGCCTGCATCCACGCGCAGTAAATCCTGCCAGTTCAGTTCGCCCGCCACGCCCCAGCCATTGCTGGTACGTTCGAGATTGTCGTCATGGAGCAGAAAGATCTCGCCATCTTTCGATAACTTTGCGTCAAATTCGATCATCTTATGACCGTATTTTGCCCCGATGTCGATTGCCGCCAGGGTGTTTTCCGGGGCCAGCTTACCGCCACCACGATGGGCGACGATGCGGGGATAAGGCCAGTTACTCATACTCGTTGTCCTGTTTCATCATCAAAAAGATGCAGCTGATTTTCCGGCAGATTCAGCCACAGCGTGCTGCCTGCCGTCGGGCGCTCCTGATGTGCCAGTCGCACCACCAGCTTCTGTTCGCCCCAACGTCCGTGCGCCAGGTTATCTGCGCCGAGGATCTCCAGCGTGTCCATCACCAGCGGCACACCACCTTCTGCCTGCGAGCTTAGCGCTATATGTTCCGGGCGAATGCCGAGGGTCATTTTACGCCCGGCATACTGACGGTAGCCACCGTTTAGCGGCAGCGTAATACCGCCATCCAGTTCGAAATGCGTACCTTCGTTATTCACGCGGCCAGCCAGCAGGTTCATCGCCGGACTGCCGATAAAACTCGCCACAAACAGACTGGCGGGCTTTTCGTACACTTCAACCGGCGTGCCAATCTGTTCGGCAACGCCGCCATTCATCACCATTACCCGTTGGGCAAGCGTCATCGCCTCAACCTGATCGTGGGTGACGTAGAGCGATGTCGTTTTCAGGCGGCGGTGCAGCTGTTGCAGCTCAAGGCGCATCTGCACACGCAGCTTGGCATCGAGGTTAGAGAGCGGCTCATCAAACAGGAACACTGCCGGCTCACGCACAATCGCACGCCCCATCGCCACACGCTGACGCTGACCGCCGGATAGCTCACGCGGGCGGCGCTTAAGCAGGCCGTCCAGCTCCAGAATGCGCGCCGCTTCTTTAACACGTTCGGCAATTTGTTGCTTGCCCATGCCGCGAATTTTCAGCCCCCACGCCATGTTCTCCTCTACGCTCATATGCGGATAGAGCGCGTAGTTCTGGAACACCATCGCAATCCCGCGATCTTTCGGCTCCATTTCGGTGACACGCTTGTGGTCGATCCAGATATCGCCCGTCGTTACCCGCTCCAGTCCGGCCACCATTCGCAATAACGTCGATTTCCCGCAGCCAGACGGCCCGACCATCACGATAAATTCGCCATCCGCCACATCAAGGGTCAGCGGTTTAATGACCTGGGTTTTGCCATCCCAGCTTTTGGTTACTGCCTGTAATTTCAGTCCTGCCATCTTATTTCTCACTATCGACCAGGCCGCGCACGAAGGCACGCTGCATCACTAAAACAATCACTACTGGTGGGATCAGGGTTAACAACATCGCCGCCATCACCGAGTTCCATTCCGTTGTGCCTTCGCCTGTGGCGATCATCCCTTTAATCCCTGCCACGGTGGTGCCGAGATCAACGTCGGTAATAATCAACAACGGCCACAAATACTGGTTCCAGCCGTAGATAAAGGTGATCACAAATAGCGCCGCCAGATTGGTTTTCGACAGCGGAAAAACGATGTCGCAAAAGAAACGCATTGGCGGCGCGCCGTCGATCCGCGCGGCTTCCACCAGTTCATCCGGTAGGGTCATAAAGAACTGGCGAAACAGAAACGTGGCGGTCGCCGAGGCCATCAGCGGCAGCGTTAAACCGGCGTAGCTGTCGAGCATTTTCAGGTTGGCGATGACTTCCACCGTCGGGAAGATACGCACTTCAACCGGCAGCATCAGGGTGATAAAAATCATCCAGAAGAAGAGGTTACGTAGCGGAAAACGAAACCAGACAATGGCAAATGCCGAGAGCATCGAGACGGTAATTTTGCCGAGCGTAATGCTGAACGCCATCACGAAGCTGTTAAGCAACATCCGCCAGAACGGCGCGCTATTCGTGCCTACCCCGTTTACCCAGATGTTGTGGATGTTTTCCAGCAGATGCGTGCCGGGGATTAACGTCATCGGCGCGGCGTAGACTTCTTGTTTATCCAGCGTCGCCGCGACAAACGCCACGTACAGTGGGAAGAGGATCACCGCGATCCCGAGGATCAGCATGGTATGGCTGAATATTGTCAGCCACGGACGGTTCTCAATCATTGGTAACGCACCTTGCTTTCAACATAGCGGAACTGCACCACCGTCAGCACGATGACGAGGAACATCAACACCACCGACTGCGCGGCAGAGGAAGCCAAATCCAGTCCGGTAAAGCCTTCGCGGTAGATCTTATAAATCAGCGTCGTGGTGGCCTGTACTGGCCCGCCGGACGTGGCGGCGTCGATCACCGGGAAGGTGTCGAAGAATGCATACACCAAGTTCACCACCAACAGGAAGAAACTCACCGGGGCGATAAGCGGCAACGCAATCTTAAAGAAGCGGCGAATTGGACCTGCGCCGTCGATGGCTGCGGCTTCAATCAACGAACGGGGAATGGATTGCAGCGCGGCATAGAAGAACAGGAAGTTGTAGCTGATTTGCTTCCACACCGAGGCAAACACCACCAGAAACATCGCCTGACCGCTGTTTTGCGCGTGGTTCCAGTCGTAGCCAAACTCAGCGAGAAAATGAGTAATCAGCCCGCGACCGGGGTTAAACAGGAAGATCCACAATACAGCGGCAACGGCGGGAGCCACGGCATACGGTAGCAACATCAAGGTTTGATAGAAACGGCTGCCGCGCACGATGTACTCCACCAGCGCCGCGAAGAACAGAGACACCAGCAAACCGCTGACGGTGACAAAGGTACTGAATTTTATCGTCGTCCAGAAGGCGTCGAGATAGTAGCTGTCATGGAACAGCGTGACGAAGTTATCCAGGCCGACAAACTGGCTGGAGAAACCAAACGGATCGACGCTTTGCAGCGAGTACCACAACGCTTCGCCCGCAGGCCAGATAAAAAAGATAACGGTGATGATGAGCTGCGGCGCGACCAGCAAATAAGGCAGCCAGCGCGAGCGAAACACCGGACGGGATGATGACATTACGGTTAATTCCTGAACTGTGCCGGATGCGCTTCGCTTATCCGGCCTACACGCGATGCCAGGTCAGATAAGCGAAACGCATCCGACATTACACTGGTTAAGACTTCGTCGATTTCTCAAAGCGGCGCAGTAACTGGTTCCCACGCTCAACGGCGGTATCCAGCGCTTGCTGTGGTGTCTTCTTACCGGTCCACACGCTCTCCAGCTCTTCATCCACAATCACGCGGATCTGCGGCATGTTGCCCAGACGCAGCCCTTTGGTGAACGGCAACGGCGGCTTGTTCAGCATCTGACGCGTGGCAATATCCGCTCCTGGATTTTTCTCGTAAAAGCCCTGCTCACGGGTCAGGTCATACGCTGCTTTGGTGATTGGCAGATAACCGGTTTTCTGATGCCACTCGGCAGCGTTTTCTGGCTTTGCGAGGAAGTCGAGGAACTTCGCCACGCCGGTGTAAGTTTCTTTATCTTTACCCTGCATCACCCACAGGCTAGCCCCGCCGATAATGGCGTTTTGCGGCGCGTCTTTCGCATCGGCGTCGTAAGGCATCATGCCTACGCCATAGTTAAATTTGGCGTACTCGCGAATGTTGGCAAGAGAACCGGAAGAGGCGGTCGTCATCGCGCAATCACCGTTATAGAACTTCTCGGTGGATTCATCCTTACGCCCGACGTAGCTGAAATCGCCCTTCTTGTTCATCTCTTCGAGCATGGCGATGTGTTTCACCTGCTCCGGCTTGTTGAACTCAAGCACCGCGTCTGTGCCGTCAAAGCCGTTGTTTTTGCTGGCAAACGGCAGACCGTTCCAGGCGCTAAAGTTTTCCAGTTGGATCCAGCCCTGCCAGCCGCTGGCGTAGCCGCACTTCATGCCGGAGGCTTTTAGTTTTGCGGCATAGTCCGCCAGATCCTGCCAGGTTTTCGGCGGTTGTTCCGGGTCTAATCCTGCTTTCTTGAAGGCGTCTTTGTTGTAATAGAGAACGGGGGTCGAACTGTTGAACGGCTGGGAAAGTAAGTGCCCAGTTTTGCTGTCGGAGTAGTAACCGGAAACCGTCGGCACAAACTGCGACTCATCGAATTGAATCCCTGCTTCTTTAAATACGTCATACACCGGTTTAATGGCTTTCGACGCCATCATGGTGGCGGTGCCAACTTCATAAACCTGCAAAATAGCCGGAGCGTTGCCGGTACGAAATGCGGCAATCCCCGCGCTTAAATTCTGTTCGTAGTTGCCTTTATAGGTCGGTACAATTTTGTAATCCGGGTTTTCGGCGTTAAAACGTTGGGCCAGAGAATCCACCTCTTTACCCAGTTCCCCTTCCATAGAATGCCAGAACGGAATGGTCGTCACTGCCTGCGCATTTGCCATTAAAGCCAGTCCGAGCGCCAGTGCTGAAGCTGTATAACGTAACGGTTTCATTGATTATCTCTCTTGTTGTACCGAATGCGCGAATTCACGCGTTTTATGCTCGCGGGGTAACATGACATGCTCGAATTACAGAAAAATAACTATTTTGTTACATTTTTAAGATAGTAAGGTGTCAGAGAGATGACAAGGCAGTGACGACGCGGGGAAAGGAAAATGGGAGATGGGGCACGGATAAGCGGGAAAAAGAGAAGATCTGTGCCAAACGCTACAGATTGTAGATAACGTGTTTATCGTTTCATGCCGGATGCGGCGTAAACGCCTTATCCGGCCTACAGGAGCGATATTTTCCAATTTTAACAAAAGGTTACCAACAGACAGGTCTAACAGAAAAGACAATCTTTATCGCACCACACTCTGCTTCAGCCGTTCATTGGCGGTCTTAATCCATTCCCGGTGGTGTTTTCTATAATGAGGTCTTGAACGTTTAGCCGTATCAACCACAGCAACATACTGCTCATTGGCTTCACGGAGTCGGTTCATTTTTGCCAGCATCTCCGCATAATAAATACGCGCCTGCGGGCCTGAGTAATAAGAAATTAATACCTCAAACTCACTTTCCGCATCAGTATATTTTTCCTGTGCCGCTAACGCTCTGGCGAATAACAGATGCCCTTCTGCCGACTGAAAATCAGGGTTATAGCGCATCACATCTTCCAGCGTCTGCTGACAGGCGGCGAACTCCTGAATGGCAAATTGCGCCTGCGCCAGACTTAACATCATTACCGCTTCATGGGCGAATATCCCGCTTAACGCCTGCTGATAATGGGGAACAGCTTCGTGATAGCGTTCGAGGCGCGCCAGTTCGTTGGCAAGTTGATAGTGGTTTTGATTCGTCTCGGCAATCGCCAGCTCTTCGGTTAATTTGCGCAGGTGGCGTTCCGGGTTGATTTTGTCCTGCAAACACATCAGCAAGGAACGCCCATGACGGTCAGCTCCGGTTTCTGGCAACATCACCAGGACAAAATATGCCACGCAGCCAATCACCGGAAAAAAGAAGATGATAAAAATCCAGTATCGCTCTTGTCCGGTACGATAAGCGTGAATACAGCAAAGCAGTTCAAGCATGACAACAACGGCATAATGCATGGGAGCAAACCTTTCCGTGGCAAATAAGTGGTCTGGTTTTAATCCTCCCGGTCTGTTGAAACAAGTCTGTATACGGACGAAGAGCCCGGCAGAACGTGGCTGCCGGGTATTCGATAATTTACCCGCCTAAATATGCACTTCTCACTGCTTCATTCGCCAGCAGCGCGTCGCCGGTATCGGAGAGCACTACATGACCGTTTTCCAGCACGTAGCCGCGATCCGCCAGCTTCAGCGCCTGGTTGGCGTTCTGTTCGACGAGGAAAATGGTCATCCCCTGCTCGCGCAATTGCTCGATGGTGTCGAAAATTTGCTGGATGATAATCGGCGCCAGTCCGAGCGAGGGTTCATCAAGCAGTAGCAAACGCGGATTGCTCATCAACGCACGACCAATCGCCAGCATCTGCTGTTCACCACCGGACATGGTGCCCGCTCGCTGAATACGACGCTCATGCAGACGTGGGAACAGTTCATACACCCACTTTATGCGTTCCTGAAACTGGTCGCGTTCAGCAAAGAAGCCACCCATTGCCAGGTTCTCTTCCACCGTCATCCGCGAGAAGACGCGACGCCCTTCCGGGACAATCGCTACCGCTTCGCGCATGATTTTTGCCGTCTGCCAGTCGGTAATGTCTTTATCATCAAACACAATTCGCCCACTGGTGGCGCGCGGATCGCCGCATAACGTGCCCAGCAGTGTCGTTTTCCCCGCACCGTTTGCACCAATCAGGGTGACAATCTCGCCCTGATGGATATGCAGACTCACCTCATGCAGCGCCTGGATTTTGCCGTAGTGGGCGCTGACTTTGTCAAAGGACAACATGACTTTTTCCATCTTATGCCTCACCTAAATAGGCACGGATCACGTCCGGGTTATTACGGATCTGCTCCGGCGTACCGTTTGCCAGCGGCGTCCCCTGATTGACCACGTAAATTCTGTCTGAAATACCCATCACCAGCTTCATATCGTGTTCAATCAACAAGATAGTGGTGTTGTGATGATTGCGCAGTTCGGCAATCAGCTCATCCAGCTCTTTCGTCTCTTTCGGGTTAAGACCTGCTGCCGGTTCGTCGAGCATTAAAATCTCCGGCTGCGTCACCATACAGCGGGCAATCTCCAGACGACGCTGGTCACCATAGGCCAGGTTACTCGCCTGACGGTTGGCATGTTCCAGCAAACCAATGCGCTCAAGCCAGGTAGCGGCGCGGTCGAGGGCTTCGCTCTGGGCGCGACGGAAAGAGGGTGTTTTCAACAGGCCGGAGAACAGCCCGGTTTTCAGTTGCTGATGCTGTGCCACCAGCAGGTTTTCAATTACCGTCATTTCACGGAACAGACGCACATGCTGGAAGGTGCGCACCACGCCCATGCGGGCGATTTGCTGGCCCGGTAAGCCTTCGAGATGCTGATCGCGCAGTAAAATGGTGCCGCCGGTAGGTTTGTAGAAACCGGTCAAGCAGTTGAAGACCGTGGTTTTTCCGGCACCGTTAGGGCCGATTAGCGAGACAATCTCCTGCGGGTACAGTTCAAGATTGACGTTGTTTACCGCCAGCAGTCCGCCGAAGCGCATCATCAGGCCGTTAACAGATAATAATGACTGACTCATGCCTGCTCTCCTTTCGCTGTGCCGTTCTTCAGCTTCAGTTGCGGGCGCGTCATGGGCAGCAAGCCCTGCGGACGCCAGATCATCATCAGCACCATCAAACCACCGAGCATTAACATGCTGTATTCGTTGAAATCACGCATCAATTCTCGCGAGACCACCAACAAAATTGCCGCCAGAATCACCGCAAATTGCGATCCCATACCACCGAGCACCACAATCGCCAGCACAAACGCCGATTCAGCAAAGGTGAAGGATTCCGGGCTAACAAAACCCTGGCGCGCAGCGAACAACGTTCCGGCAAAACCCGCAAACGCAGCGCTGATGGTAAAGGCAGTCAGCTTGATACGACGCGGGCTTAAGCCCAGCGAACGACAAGCGATTTCATCTTCACGCAACGCTTCCCACGCACGCCCCAGCGGCATCCGCAGCAGGCGGTTAATGACAAACAGGCTTAACACCACCAGCAGCAACGCCACCAGGTAGAGGAAGATGACGCGATCGGAGGGATCGTATTTCAGGCCAAAGAAATTGCTGAACGTGTCCCAGCCGCCTTCGCGGGCGGTACGGCTGAACTCGAGTCCGAAGAGAGTCGGTTTCGGGATCTGACTGATGCCGTTCGGGCCGCCGGTAATTTCGGTGTTATTGAGCAGCAATATGCGCACAATTTCGCCGAAACCGAGGGTAACGATCGCCAGATAGTCACCGCGCAGACGCAACACCGGGAAGCCGAGCAGGAAACCTGCCGCCGCTGCCATTAACCCGGCAATCGGCAGACAGGTCCAGAAGCCCAGACCGTAATAGTGATTGAGCAGCGCAAAAGTGTAAGCACCGATGGCGTAAAAGCCGCCGTAGCCGAGCACCAGCAGACCAGAAAGGCCAACCACCACGTTCAGCCCAAGGCCGAGGATAATGTAGATCATGGTCAGAGTGGCGATATCCACCGTCCCACGCGATACCATAAACGGCCACGCCACCGCAAGAACCAGCAGCGCTACAAGGAACAGTTTCTGTTTCACCGTGGAACCATCAATCGCAGGCAGAATAAACTTCGGCCCGGAAACGCTTTTCAACCCTTTCTGGAAAGCAGGCCGCACAAGCTGGAAGAAAAAGACCACCGCCGTGCCGATAAACACCCACTGCCAACGGATCTCTGAAGCCGTGTCGACCACCAGTTTGGTGCCATCCAGCTCCAGTTGCACGCCCATAAAGACGCCCGCGAGGACAAAGAACATGGCGGCAGAGAGCAGCGCCATTGCAATATGCATCGGTTTCATACTTTCTCTACCTCCGGGCGACCCAGAATACCGGTCGGCATCACCAGCAGCACCAGAATCAGCAGGGCGAATGAGACCACATCTTTATATTCCGTACTCAGATAGGCAGAAGAGAGCGCCTCCGCAATCCCCAGGATCAGCCCGCCAATCATCGCTCCCGGAATGCTGCCAATCCCACCGAGCACCGCAGCTGTAAAGGCTTTCATCCCGGCCATAAAGCCGATGTAGGGGTTAATTACGCCGTAGAACTGACCGAGCAGCACGCCCGCAACCGCCGCCATCGCCGCGCCAATCACAAAGGTCAGCGCAATCACCCGGTCGGTGTTGATGCCAAGCAGGCTCGCCATTTTCAGATCTTCCGCGCAGGCACGGCAGGCTCGCCCCATACGGGAATAGCGAATGAAAATCGTCAGTGCCAGCATGGCGAGGAAGGTGACAATCCAGATAACCGCCTGCATGGTAGTAATAGAGGCAGAGAAGTTTTCGCTATGACCCACTACCCACTGACCGTTAAACAGGCTGGGCAGCGCCACGTCGCGCGAACCTTCGGTCAGGCTAACATAGTTTTGCAGGAAGATAGACATACCGATTGCGGAAATGAGGGCAATCAAACGCTTAGAGTTTCGCACCGGGCGATAGGCCACCCGTTCAATACTCCAGCCGTAGGCGCTGGCAATGACGATTGCGCCGACGAATCCCGCCGCCACCAGCAGCCAGCCGGTATCAATACCCATCATCATCAGCGCGGCGATGATCATAAAAGAGACGTAGCTGCCAATCATATAAACCTCGCCGTGGGCGAAGTTGATCATGCCGATAATGCCGTAAACCATGGTGTAGCCGATGGCTATCAGCGCGTAGGTACTGCCCAGCGTGACGCCGTTAAACATCTGCTGCAAGAAATACAAAAACTGCTCAGACATAAGGTAACCTTTCTAAACCCGCCCGCATTTCACGGGCGGCGGGATGATCACTTGGCTGCCGTGGATGAACCGTCGGCGTGCCACTGGAAGACACCAAAATCAAATCCCTTAAGATCGCCTTTTTCATCCCAGTTCAGCGGCCCAATCACGGTATTTGCACCGTTAGCTTTTAAATCTTTCACCAGCGCCAGCGGCTCATCGCTGCCGGTACGCTCAAGAGCAGTCGCCAGAGATTGCACCGCCGCGTAGGTGATCCAGACATATGGCCCGGACGGATCTTTCTTGTCAGCTTTCAGCGCATCAACAATGCCCTGGTTTGCCGGATCCATGTCATAGCGTTTTGGCATGGTGACCAACATGCCTTCGGCAGCATCGCCAGCAATATTCGACAGCGACGCATTACCCACGCCTTCTGGTCCCATAAACTGGGTTTTCAGGCCGACGGAACGGGCCTGGCGCAGCATCTGCCCCATTTCAGGGTAGTAACCGCCGTAATAAACAAAATCGATATTCTCTTTTTTCAGGCGAGCAATTAGTGCAGAGAAATCTTTTTCCCCGGTGGTAATGCCGTCGAAGAAGACGATGTTGGCGTTAGCTGCTTTCAGCTCGTCCTGCACCGAACGCGCCAGCCCTTCGCCATACTGTTGTTTATCGTGAATGATGGCGATGCGCTGAGGTTTCACTTTTTCAAGAATATACTTTGCGGCAGTCGGCCCCTGGGAAGAATCCAGCCCGGCAGTACGCATGATGTGTTGATAACCGCGCTGGGTCAGTTCCGGGTTGGTTGCCCCCGGCGAGATCATCAGAATACCTTCGTCTTCGTAGATATCTGATGCAGGTTGGGTAGAGGAGGAACACAGATGACCAATAACGTATTTAATGCCGTCGTTAACGATTTTGTTGGCGACCGCAACGGCTTGTTTCGGGTCGCAGGCGTCATCATATTCCACGCTAACCAGTTTATCGCCCTTAATTCCCCCTTTGGCATTAATGTCTTTAATGGCTTGGCGCGCGCCGTTAAATTCCATATCGCCCCACTGGGCAACCGGGCCAGACATTGCGCCGACAACGGCAACTTTAATATCGTCAGCCAACGCGGTGTGTGATATTGCCAGTGCAATCATCCCTGCGATGATCGTTTTCGCATTCCGTTTCATTATTCAAAATCCCCATTCGTGATGTAGTGCTGCTTTGTTTTTATGTGTTAACAAATCAGACTGTTCTTTTTTTATACTGCACTGTTTTTGCCTGTCTGATTAAGGGTTTAGCGCAGTATTTTGTGATAATAGTGATTAAAATCCCTATTTTTCAGTCGATTAAAAACAGATAATATTCTGAATTTATTGATAGATAAACAGAAAAAAGTGCCTTTGTCAGCATAAAATAACGGCATAAAGGGCGGAATAATTCACTACCATTCAGGGGATTATGCTGGGTATTTTTCATTCTCTAATGTTTTAACTTTGTAATTATTGCTGTTAAAAAATTAATCACCTGCCAAAAGAATTAAAAAAGAGAAAGCCTCCGATTAAATTATTTCGCTACACTGGTTCCACTTTTGTGATTTACACGGGTTACCCATGAAGCTGAGCATCATTCGATTAGAAAACTTTAGCGACCAGGAGCGGATTGACCTGCAAAAGATCTGGCCGGAGTATTCCCCTTCCTCTTTGCTGGTTGACGATAATCATCGCATCTATGCCGCGCGTTTTAACGATCGCCTGCTCGCGGCCGTGCGGGTGACCTTAAGCGGCACCGAGGGGGCACTGGATTCTCTGCGCGTGCGGGAAGTCACCCGACGTCGTGGTGTAGGGCAATATCTGCTGGAAGAGGTGCTGCGTAATAATCCTGGTATTTCATGCTGGTGGATGGCGGATGCAGGCGTGGAAGATCGCGGCGTAATGGCGGCGTTTATGCAGGCACTGGGGTTTACGGCGCAACAGGGCGGCTGGGAGAAGCGTTAATCGCTCTGTGTAAAAAGCAGTTCAATGGATTTGGTTGGGAAAAATAACGCATTTTCGTTTTCTCCAACCAACGGGATAAAGCCCAGCGACTGATAAAACGTATGGGCTTTTTCATTCAGAGCCTCGACAAAAAGACCGTGAATACCTACCGCTAATGAGGCTGAGCAGACGACTTTCATGGCATGAGCAACCAGTGTTGCTCCCCATCCCTGCCCCTGTAATGAACGATCAATTGCCAGACGCCCAAGAGTGACGCTGGGAATATTTTTGTAGGGAATTTTTTTCTGTTTCGATTTCGAGGGCAGTGCGGCTCGTTCAAAACAACTGCCGGATAATGTGTAATATCCCAGGACCTGACGTTCTGGAGTGTTGCTACAAAGGATATACGCTCGCAAAATTTTATTGCGATGTTGACGAACCAGATGTGTCGTCAGAAAGAGATTTAACGCTTCCTCGCCGCAGTCTAATCGCTGTAGATCATAATCTGCATCATCGGTCAGAATCTCTATCGTCAGATCATCCATAAATTATTACATTCCCTGAAGACGTTTTGCCGCACGTTTTAACTTTTCACCTGGTGACGGTGGATTACTCAGCGCATCCATCACCCGCGTCCAGGATTCCTCATTGAGAATCATCCGCCGATGCTGTTCAATCACTTCCGCAGCTCGCTGCGAAGCGCTGTTCAACATAAATTGGCTGACGGATTGATTAGATATCGCTGCCGCTTCCTCAATCATACTTTTGTCATCGTCAGTTAAACGCAGATCGATACGCTGCTTTTTAACAGCAGACATGTGAACTCTCCTGCTCCATATAATATGTACGGTATATCACCGTACAATAAGCATATCCTGGATTGTTTAATCTTTCTACAACCATTTCGACAAACACAAAAAAACCCGATGGCAGTTCAGCGCATCGGGCATTCTCATTTATCTATCCGTTACTTCGCATCGGTCGCCGTACCGTTGGCGTGCCAGTCAAATACGCCGAACTCAAAGCCTTTCAGATCACCTTTCTCATCCCAGGTCAGCGGACCCATCACGGTATCAACCGAGTTCGCTTTCAGGTATTTGGCGATCTCAGCCGGATCATCAGACTGATTCAACCCTGCCTGCAAAGATTGCAGCGCCGCGTAGGTGGTCCAGACAAACGCGCCGCTTGGGTCCTGCTTTTTCGCTTTGATCGCGTCAACAATCGGTTTGTTCGCCGGAACCTGATCGTAGTTCTTCGGCTTAGTTACCAGCAACCCTTCCGCTGACTCGCCCGCGATATTAGACAGCGAGACGTTAGCCACACCTTCTGGCCCCATAAACTGAGTTTTAAGTCCTGCCGCGCGTGCCTGACGCAGGATCTGCCCCATTTCCGGGTGGTAACCGCCGTAGTAAACGAAATCGATATTTTCTTTCTTCAAACGCGCCACCAGCGTCGAGAAATCTTTTTCTCCAGCGGTGATACCATCAAAGAACACCACGTTAGCATTGCCTTTCTTCAGGCCGTCCTGCACCGCACGAGCCAGACCTTCGCCGTACTGTTGTTTGTCGTGAACGATAGCAATGCGCTGCGGTTTCACTTTCTCAAGAATATATTTCGCCGCCGTCGGTCCCTGGTCTGAGTCCAGGCCGGTGGTGCGCAAAATCAACTTATAGCCACGAGCAGTCAGCTCTGGCGCAGTTGCCGCTGGGGTAATCATTAAAATGCCTTCGTCTTCATAAATATCTGACGCAGGTTGTGTTGATGAAGAGCAGAGGTGACCAATGACATATTTAATGCCGTCGTTAACGACTTTGTTCGCCACCGCGACCGCCTGTTTCGGGTCACAGGCATCGTCATATTTTACGATTTGCAGTTTGTTACCTTTAATACCACCTTTGGCGTTGATATCAGCAACTGCCTGCTCTGCGCCAGTAAACTCCTGATCACCGTACTGGGCCACCGGGCCAGACATCGCGCCCACAACCGCGACTTTAATATCTTCCGCCAGAGCCATATTGCTGAACGCCAGCGCGATACATCCTGCCAGTAACGCTTTACCCTTCATATTCATCCTGTGGTTCCCCATTCTTCTGGTTATTACGTGTGTTGTGATGTTGTTGTTCAGCACTTTATTTCGTTTTATGCATAACTACCCGTGCTTTGGCAGCATACTCTGCTAAAACATACCCGATTTTTATGATATTGGAATAACTATTTTGACAGTTTATTAACAATCTGCGTGGGGATTGGCGTTTTGCCGGAGGGGGAAATTGATTATTGTAGAGGCCCAAAAAAACAAAAACCCCGGACTCTCATCCAGGGTTCTCTGCTTAATAGCGGAAATTACGCTTCAATAGCAGCGCGAAGTTTTTTCATCGCGTTCTTTTCCAACTGGCGCACACGCTCAGCGGAAACACCGTAACGGTCAGCCAGTTCCTGCAACGTAGATTTGTTGTCTTCGTCCAGCCAGCGCGCGCGGATGATGTCCTGGCTACGTTCGTCCAGACCTTGCATCGCATCAGTCAGACGGTTTGCCGCCTGCTCTTCCCAGTTATCATCTTCAATGCCATCGGCAAAGTTAGATGATTTATCCTGCAGATAGAGCACCGGAGCCATCGGCTGGCTGTCGGAATCGTCGTCGGAAGACAGGTCAAAGGTCATGTCCTGTGCCGCCATACGCGATTCCATCTCACGTACGTCTTTGCTGGTTACGCCCAGTTCACGGGCCACCATTTCAACTTCATCCTGATTAAACCAGCCCAGACGCTGCTTGGTTTTACGCAGGTTGAAGAACAGTTTGCGCTGCGCTTTGGTGGTCGCAACTTTAACGATACGCCAGTTACGCAGAACGTATTCGTGGATCTCTGCTTTGATCCAGTGGACGGCGAAGGAGACCAGGCGCACACCCACTTCGGGGTTGAAACGGCGCACGGCTTTCATCAGGCCGATATTACCTTCCTGAATTAAATCCGCCTGTGGCAGGCCATAGCCCGCATAATTACGAGCAATATGAACAACAAACCGCAGGTGAGACAGGATCAGCGTTTTAGCTGCTTCCAGATCGCCATGGTAATGCAGCTTTTCAGCCAGCGCCCGCTCCTCGTCAGCCGACAACATCGGCCACGCATTAGCTGCCCGGATGTAAGAATCCAGGTTGCCAACAGGGGCTAAAGCTAAACTTTGCATTTTGTCAGTCATTCAAATCCTCTCAATCGATATCTTCTGGCGCTTCAGTGGTAGCAACAACTGTGCCAGAGCTTAAGAGCAACGAGATTATCATTCACAGTTTTATCAGACCGTGATTTTATCCACAAGTTCAATGCTGGTTTGTGAATAAATTACGCACAAAATGTGACATAGAGATGAAATACCGGGAAGAGACAACGGGGTCTCTTTCCCTGCTACGGAACCCATTGCAGGGAAAGAGTATAGCACGCTTTTATTATTCCGGCGTAAAGTGGCGTAAATGTTGCACCGTGGCAAGCCACGCTGCCACCCAGCCAATCATTGAACACACCAGCAGCAACAGCAGACATTCATCGAACGATAAGCCATTGATATCAAACTTCGTTCCGAAAACCTGTGCCACTTCCGCAACCGCCGATGACAAACGCAGTACCAAAATTTCCGACAAAATTAATGACAGCAATGCGCCAGAAAATCCCAGCAATGCGCCACCATAAAGGAACGGGCGGAGGATGAAACCATCCGTCGCACCAATCAGTTTCTGCACGTTAATAGAATCGCGGCGGGCAAAAATGCTCAGACGCACACTGTTGCCGATGACCAGGAACACTGCCGCAACCATCAGCACGCCGATCATTGCCGAAACACGTCCGACCAACCCGGTTAGCGCCGTCAGGCGGGCAAACCAGCTATCGTCCATTCGTACTTCATCAATTCCGTTAATCTGCATGATGCGATCGCGCAGCGTATTCAGTGACTCCGTACCCTGAAAATCCAGTTTCGGGATCACCACAGCCACCGCCGGAAGTGGGTTTTCCTCCAGCATATCGAGAGCGCCGCCAAAGCCAGACCAGTTACGGAACTCGCCTAACGCATCCTCGCGCGACAGGTAATTGACCTTCTCAACGCCCTGCTCGGCCTGTAACTGCGCTACCACACCCGCCGCGGCGTCATCGTCCAGCGTTTTTTGCAGATAGACGGTAATTTGCGGTGATGGGTAGTACTGCGTCGCCGCCTGGTTAACGTTTTTGTACACCATATAGCAGACGCTTGGCAGCGTCAGAGAGATGGCGATCACCATCACCGTCAAAAATGTGGCAAACGGCTTGCTTTTCAGATCCTGCAAGGCGCCGTGAAACGCATAACGTACTTGTTCGTTGAAAACGTTGGTTTTGCGATTTACCGGTTTTGGCGAGGATTTCGCTCGTTTCGGCGCGTTACGACCACCGTCGCCAGAGCCACCGACTGATTTACGGAAGCGATCCAGACGCCCGCCAAACTGCCGAATATGATTGATTGCATCGCGTTTATTCATGGGGCACGCCTCCATGCAAGTGACCATCGCTCAAGGTCAGCATGCGATAGGAACGCCGTGCAATCAGGTTGATGTCGTGCGTTGCCATCAATACCGTTACTCCAACGCGGTTAAACTCTTCAAATAGCCGTAAAATCCCTTCAGACAACGCGTCATCCAGGTTACCAGTCGGTTCGTCCGCCAGCAGTACCGCGGGCTTGTTCACCACCGCGCGGGCAATGCCAACACGCTGTTGTTCACCGCCGGAAAGCTGAATCGGAAAGTTCTTCGCTTTGTCCAGTAGACCGACTTTATCCAGCGCAGCCGACACGCGGCGACGGATGTCGTCACCGCTGGCACCGGCAATAATGAGCGGGATCGCCACGTTATCGTAGACGGTACGGTCCATCAGCAGATGGTGATCCTGAAAAATCATACCGATCTGACGACGCAGAAATGGCACCTCGCGATTTTTCAGTCGCGTGATGTCATGGCCGCTAAACCAGATTTTCCCAGCACTGGGCCGCTCAATCCCACAAATCAGCTTCAGGAGGGTACTTTTCCCTGCGCCGGAATGACCGGTCAGAAACGCCATCTCACCCGGCTGCATATGGAACGTCACGCCCTGCAGCGCTTGCCTCCCACCGAGATAAGCCTTGCTGACATGTTCAAAGCGAATCATTGTTAATCCTCTCGGGCAAAAAGTGCCTCAATAAAGTCGTCCGCTTTAAACGGACGCAAATCCTCAATACGTTCGCCGACACCAATGTAGCGGATAGGAATACCAAACTGGTCAGCCACCGAGAAAATTACCCCACCTTTCGCTGTACCGTCCAGTTTCGTCAACGTAATGCCGGTTAAACCAACCGCTTCGTGGAACAGTTTGGCCTGGCTTACCGCATTCTGCCCGGTGCTGGCGTCAATTGTCAGCATAACTTCATGCGGGGCTTCAACGTCGAGCTTCTTCATCACGCGGACGATTTTCTTCAGCTCTTCCATCAGGTGCGATTTGTTCTGCAAACGTCCGGCGGTATCGGCAATTAATACGTCGATGTTACGTGCCTTCGCAGCCTGAATGGCATCGAAGATAACAGAGGCAGAATCGGCACCAGTATGCTGAGCAATCACCGGAATATTGTTGCGCTGGCCCCAGACCTGAAGCTGTTCAACCGCTGCCGCACGGAAGGTATCGCCCGCCGCCAGCATCACCGATTTACCCTGCTGCTCAAACTGACGCGCCAGCTTACCGATAGTGGTGGTTTTACCCACGCCGTTGACGCCTACCATCAGGATCACAAACGGCGCTTTGCCTTCGACGTTAAGCGGTTCATCGACTTTTGCCAGAATCTCGCCCATCTCTTCTTTCAACAGGCCGTAGAGCGCCTCAGCATCGCGAAGCTGCTTGCGGGTCGCGCCTTCGGTCAGATTAGTGATGATTTTGCGCGTAGTTTCCACACCCACGTCGGCAATGAGCAGTTGTTCTTCCAGCTCTTCAAACAGATCATCGTCGATTTTTTTGCCACGGAACAGGCTGATAAATCCTGAACCGAGGTTTTCTTTAGTCTTCAGAAGGCTGCGTTTCAGGCGCGCGAAGAAACCTTCTTTGGTTGGTTTTTCCTGCTCCTGGGCAATTTCTTCAACCAACGGCTCTTCTTCTACCGCAGGAACAAGCTCCACCGCCTCTTCTGCGGCTTCATCAGCCAACGCCTGCGCTTCCAGCTCTTCGTCGGTAATCTCTTCTTTTGCCGCTTCTTCTTCCGCCGCGTCGACAATCTCTACCGTTTCTGCTTCTGCCTGCCATTCTTCTGGCGAAATCTCTTCGGCTTTGACTTCTTCCGGCAGCGGTTGCTCTTCACGCTCACTAGCCACAGGCTCAGGTGTGGCTTCAGATTCAACTACCGGTTCCGGCTCTGCAATAACTTCCGGTTCGCTAACCGCTTCCGGCTGCGCTTTTTCGTTTTCGGCAACCTGTTCAGTGACTTGAACGACGTCGGCAGCGAAAGTTTCCGCCTCTGCTTCAGTATGTGTCTGAGGCAGCTCTTCTGTAGGCTGTTCAGCGACCTTCGCAGGCTCTTGCGCCTGAACGGTCTCTTCTACAACCGGTTGATCGTTCTGGACTTCTGTCTCTTTTTCCGGGGTCTGCTCTTTTTGACCAAAGCCCAGCCAGGAAAAAAAGCCACGTTTTTTTTCTTTCGCCATCTGCGACTACACTCCTCGCTGTTGCTTCATGGCACAGCGTTAACGACGCTATGTACATAGCAGCTATAAAAATGATGAAATAGTCTATCACTTAACTTAATTCACATCACCGCCTGCAAGTATGTGTTAACAGGCGGATTGAGCAAATTGTCATGAAAAAACCGAATCATTCCGGCAGCGGCCAAATCCGCATTATTGGCGGTCAGTGGCGAGGCCGTAAACTCCCGGTTCCGAATAGCCCTGGTCTGCGCCCCACCACCGATCGCGTACGTGAAACGCTGTTTAACTGGCTGGCGCCAGTCATTGTTGATGCGCAATGTCTGGATTGTTTCGCCGGCAGCGGCGCACTGGGGCTGGAAGCCTTGTCGCGCTACGCTGCGGGGGCTACGCTGATTGAGATGGAGCGCACAGTTTCTCAGCAGTTAATCAAAAATCTGGCGACGCTGAAAGCAGGCAATGCACGCGTGGTGAACAGTAATGCGATGTCATTCCTGGCGCAAAAAGGTACGCCGCATAATATCGTATTTGTCGATCCGCCATTCCGTCGTGGCTTATTAGAAGAGACGATTAATTTACTGGAAGATAACGGCTGGCTGGCTGACGAAGCCTGGGTTTATGTCGAAAGCGAAGTCGAAAACGGTCTGCCCACCGTTCCGGCAAACTGGTCGTTATATCGCGAAAAAGTAGCGGGTCAGGTTGCTTATCGCCTGTATCAACGTGAAACACAAGGAGAAAGTGATGCTGATTAATATTGGACGCTTGTTAATGCTCTGCGTATGGGGATTTTTAATCCTTAATATTTTTCAGCCCTTCCCACGCCCGCTGAATATTTTCGTTAATGTGGCGCTGATTTTTACCGTGCTGATGCATGGTATGCAACTGGCGCTATTGCAATCGACCTTACCAAAAGATGGCCCGCAGATGACGACCGCCGAAAAGGTGCGTATTTTCCTTTTCGGCGTGTTTGAACTGTTAATCTGGCAGAAGAAATTTAAAGTTAAAAAATAGCGTTATTGCTCACCAACAAAGCTGACAAAGCGCGTTCCTTTATAGCTCAGCGTACCTTTCTCCCCCACCGTCAGGGCGTGGTACTGCTGAGCATCAAGGCGGAAGGTCTGCTCCAGCCCGCCGCTTTGCGGTTTGAAACTTGCCTCATAGCGCATGCTGGTTCCAGCCGGAGTGACCTCCTGCTGACGCGAACGGCGATCGTTAATCGGTTTTTCCCGCTTGTTGCTCACCACCACCAGCTTTTGCTGGAGCGGAGCCATATCATTATCAGCTTTTTCCCGTCGCTGCTGCATAAAGCGAAACGATGCAGCGACAATAATTAAGCCAATGATAACAATAAAGAAAAGAGGTGGTTTACTCATCGTTATCCCTCATCGGAAAATGAGGAAATAAGCATACCCTGCCAGTTATGGTGTTGTCATCCGTCCACCCTCGCCACTAAACTGGAGGCAAGACCGTAAGCATTCCGCTTACGAAAAAATAACGAATTCAAGGAACTAAGATGCTTTGGTCGTTTATCGCTGTCTGTCTTTCCGCATGGCTATCTGTGGATGCATCGTATCGTGGGCCGGCCTGGCAACGCTGGGTATTTAAGCCATTAACTCTTCTTCTCCTGTTGTTGCTGGCCTGGCAAGCGCCAATGTTTGACGCTATCGGCTATCTGGTGCTGGCGGGGCTGTGCGCGTCATTGTTGGGCGATGCCTTAACCCTGTTACCACGCCAGCGCCTGATGTACGCCATCGGCGCGTTTTTCCTCTCCCACCTGCTGTACACCATCTATTTCGCCAGCCAGATGACATTCTCTTTTTTCTGGCCGCTACCGTTGGTGCTGCTAATACTGGGAGCGCTGTTGCTGGCGATTATCTGGACGCGTCTGGAAGAGTTCCGTTGGCCTATCTGTACTTTTGTCGGCATGACGCTGGTGATGGTGTGGCTGGCAGGCGAGCTATGGTTCTTCCGCCCGACCGCTCCGGCACTCTCTGCCTTCATGGGTACAGCGCTACTGTTTATCAGTAACGTTGTCTGGCTGGGTAGCCATTATCGCCGCCGCTTCCGTGCGGATAATGCGATTACCGCAGCGTGCTACTTTGCTGGTCATTTCCTCATCGTCCGCTCACTGTATCTCTGATAAAACTTGACTCTGGAGTCGACTCCAGAGTGTATCCTTCGGTTAATGAGAAAATACTTAACCGGAGGATGCCATGTCGACTCCCGACCATCACGGCAAAAAAGCCCCTCAATTTGCCACGTTCAAACCGCTAGCCACGGCACAGAACGCCAATAAATGTTGCTGCGACGGCGCATGTTCCAGCACGCCAACGCTCGCTGAAAACATCTCCGGCACCCGCTATAGCTGGAAAGTCAACGGTATGGACTGTGCCGCCTGTGCGCGCAAAGTAGAAAATGCCGTGCGCCAGCTTTCTGGCGTGAACCAGGTACAGGTGTTGTTCGCCACCGAAAAACTGGTGGTGGATGCCGACAATGACATTCGCGCCCAGGTTGAATCTGCAGTGCAAAAAGCGGGCTATTCCCTGCGCGATGAACAGACCGCCGAAGAACCGCAAGCATCACGCCTGAAAGAGAATCTGCCGCTGATTACGCTTATTGTGATGATGGTGCTTAGTTGGGGACTGGAGCAATTTAACCATCCGTTCGGACAACTGGCATTTATCGCCACCACACTGGTTGGTTTGTATCCGATTGCTCGCCAGGCACTGCGGTTAATTAAATCCGGCAGCTACTTTGCCATCGAAACATTGATGAGCGTAGCCGCTATCGGCGCGCTGTTTATTGGAGCAACGGCGGAAGCCGCGATGGTGTTATTGCTGTTTTTGATTGGCGAACGACTGGAAGGTTGGGCCGCCAACCGAGCACGTCAGGGCGTCAGCGCGTTAATGGCACTGAAACCGGAAACTGCCACACGCCTGCGTAACGGTGAGCGCGAAGAAGTCGCGATTAACAGCCTGCGCCCAGGCGATGTTATCGAAGTTGCGGCGGGCGGGCGTTTGCCTGCCGACGGTAAACTACTCTCGCCATTTGCCAGTTTTGATGAAAGCGCCCTGACCGGCGAGTCCATTCCGGTGGAGCGTGCAACTGGCGATAAGGTTCCTGCGGGCGCCACCAGCGTGGACCGTCTGGTTACCCTGGAAGTGCTGTCAGAACCAGGCGCCAGCGCCATTGACCGCATTCTGAAACTGATTGAAGAAGCCGAAGAACGCCGCGCACCTATTGAACGTTTTATCGACCGTTTCAGCCGCATTTACACGCCAGCGATTATGGCGATCGCCTTGCTGGTAACACTGGTGCCGCCGCTGCTGTTTGCCGCAAGCTGGCAGGAGTGGATTTATAAAGGGCTGACGTTACTGCTGATTGGCTGCCCATGCGCGCTGGTTATCTCCACGCCAGCAGCGATTACCTCCGGGCTGGCGGCTGCGGCGCGTCGTGGCGCGTTGATTAAAGGTGGTGCGGCGCTGGAGCAGTTAGGTCGTGTCACTCAGGTCGCATTTGATAAAACCGGGACGCTGACGGTCGGGAAACCGCGCGTAACCGCGATTCATCCGGCAACGGGCGTTAGCGAATCTGAACTGCTGGCGCTGGCTGCTGCCGTAGAGCAAGGTGCGACGCATCCACTGGCGCAAGCCATCGTGCGCGAGGCGCAGGTTGCCGGGTTAACCATTCCCGCCGCCGAATCACAACGGGCGCTGGTTGGGTCTGGAATTGAAGCGCAAGTCAACGGCGAGCGCGTACTGATTTGCGCTGCCGGGAAACATCCTGCCGACGCATTCGCCGCATTGATTAACGAACTGGAAAGCGCCGGGCAAACGGTGGTGCTGGTCGTACGCAATTCTCAGGTACTCGGCGTGATTGCCTTGCAGGATACCCTGCGTGCCGATGCCGCGACGGCCATCAGTGAACTGAATGCGCTGGGCGTCAAAGGGGTAATCCTCACTGGCGATAATCCACGCGCAGCGGCAGCGATTGCCGGGGAACTGGGGCTGGAATTTAAAGCCGGATTATTGCCGGAAGATAAAGTCAAAGCGGTAACGGCGTTGAATCAGCGCGCACCGTTGGCGATGGTGGGTGACGGCATTAACGACGCACCAGCCATGAAAGCCGCTGCCATTGGGATTGCAATGGGTAGTGGTACAGACGTGGCGCTGGAAACTGCTGACGCGGCATTGACGCATAACCACCTGCGCGGCCTGGTGCATATGATTGAACTGGCGCGTGCCACTCACGCCAACATTCGCCAGAACATCACCATTGCGCTGGGGTTGAAAGGCATTTTCCTCGTCACGACGCTTTTAGGGATGACCGGCCTGTGGCTGGCAGTGCTGGCAGATACGGGGGCGACAGTGCTGGTAACGGCGAATGCGTTAAGATTGTTGCGCAGGAAGTAACGGTGTAGCCTGATAGCCTCTGGCTATCAGGCTTAGTGCTGGGCAGGGAAAGGCGGCATGGTAAGGAAAGCATAATATAGCGCTAACATCAGAATGACAGAGATAACACTGAATGCAGCAACCAGGCGGGATGCTAATAATGGTCTTTTGAACATCAACCATAGTGCATAAGCCAACCCGACGCCGTTAAGTAAAGGTAAAAAAATCATTAGCCAGGGTTCCCCCCAGGCAAGTAACCCCAGCCATCCCGCCACGACGATAAAAACAGGGAGCAGCCAATTGGGGGTGAACATCGCGATGAATCCCAGCAATGCCAGACAAACTGGAATTAAATAATCCATTTCTGTATTCCATTACACTTACTTGCCGGATGCGGCGTAAACGCCTTATCCGTCCTACACAGAGCATCGAACTCGTAGGCCTGATAAGACGCGGCAGCGTCGCATCAGGCATTGCGCACCGTATCGCCGGATGCGGCGTGAACGCCTTATCCGTCCTACAAACCGATTGCAAGCCGCAATATTGAGCGCGATCGGTCCCCCTCGCCCCCCTGAGAAGAGGAACTTGCGGTGATCCACCTTAACCCGATTTGCGAATCAAATAACGATAAGGTAGTCCGTCCGTCTCTTTAGCAACCAGTTCGTGTTCCATAAAGGTACAAAACCCAGGAATATCGCGGGTCGTCGCCGGATCGTCAGCAATAATCAGCAATGTTTCGCCAGGCTGCATATTGCGCACAGTTTTACGCACCATCATCACCGGTTCCGGGCAACGCAGGCCAAGCGCATTAAGAGTATGGTCGGGACTGGAAAAGAGATCGGTCATTTTCTTCTCATCATATAAAAAAACGGCGCTAGTTTACGCCCTGTGAGTCTGTAAGCAAACCAGGTTAACGATTGCGTGAAAATTAACCATTGCATTGTCAACGTAAAGCAGTATCATGCGGCGGCTCGAAAAAGGGTAAGCACGTTATTCTATTAAGATAATAGACGTGTCGTACGTATTGGGTTCCCTC
>OLIF01000098.1_pt1 | contig 46552 bp, 38 predicted proteins | sample 1609681 | NCBI WGS metagenome assembly OLIF01 (sample SAMEA4350143, study PRJEB24818) | metagenome | biome: human; feature: gut; material: faeces | place: Denmark | collected 2013-09 | reverse complement strand
ACAACTAATGCCATATGCAACATATAGGTTCAACAAAATAATAGCGGCTGAAACTATTAGGTTCATAGTGACAGTCGCTATTGTTGTATATAAAGGTTTAAAACTTGTAGTTTATCGAATGCTTACATTTATCACACCACCATCATGCGCTTTGTGATGCAGAAGCTTGTGCGCAAATAGCTATTAACATCCTATAAAAAAGTACGCCACCCTGTCACTAACATTGACAAGGTGGCGTGAACTCTCTATCTTTACTACCTGTTATTTTCTTAGCATCAAATTTTTAAAAGGAGTCGGATATGGAGTTTCAAATTCCATCAGTTCACCTGTAACAGGATGATAGAAACATAGCTTAAACGCATGGAGTGCCAAGCGTCCCAAAGGATTCACTTCACAGCCATAACGTTCATCCCCTACGACCGGATGTCCCAGTGACTGCATGTGTACACGAATCTGATTCTTACGACCTGTTTCCAACTGCAATTCTACCAGCGAATAGCCATTAGCGCGTTTTATGGTACGGTAGTGAGTAACCGAATATTTTCCACCATCATCAACTGGAGAAGAACTTACATACAACTTACGGTCGGTAAGCCAAGATTCCACAGTACCCTGATCTTTTTCCATATCTCCCATCACGATAGAAACATAACGGCGATCGCGCACAATATCATGCCAGTTATCACGTAATGTATGTTGTGTCTTTTCATCTTTGGCATACATCATAATACCCGATGTTTCACGGTCTAACCGATGCACTACAAACACACGATTATTGCGATGCTGACGTTTTACATACTCATTCAATATATGCTGAGCCGTCTTTTCCTTCTGATGATCTGTCGCAACAGAAAGAAGGCCTTCCTTTTTCTCCACTACTATCAGATAAGCATCCTCATACAAGATCTTCAGCATCGGATGACGGAACTCATGCTTGTTCTTCTCGCGGCTTATCTGCACCTTCATTCCCGGCTTTAACGGATAATTATATAATGTCTGGATATTATTATCGACCAGTACGACACGATTGGTAAGCAAAGCCTTCACACGAGTGCGACTTATCCCCGCCATCTTCTTCATCAGAAACTCCATCAGTTCGGCAGGTTCCGTCACATTATATACAGTATATTTAGCAGCAGCACGCGCTACAGGACGCCCGCTTGTATTTCTATCTCTTCTTGACATATCTTCTTATTGATATAATTTATCTTTTCTCCAATAATACCACATTTTCTACATGATGTGTATGCGGGAACATATCTACCGGTTGTACGGCCATTACTTTATATTTAGCATCAAGCAACTGAAGATCACGTGCCTGAGTAGCAGGATTACAACTTACATATACAATACGCTTAGGCTCGGCAAACAGAATTACATCTATCACATCGTTATGCATACCCGCACGTGGAGGGTCGGTAATAATTACATCCGGACGACCATGTTCATTGATAAAATCCTGCGTCAAGATATCTTTCATATCACCGGCATAGAACAACGTATTCTCAATACCGTTTATCTGAGAGTTGACTTTTGCATCCTCAATAGCTTCAGGAACATATTCTATACCAATAACCTTCCTCGCCTGACGGGAAACAAAGTTTGCAATCGTACCCGTACCGGTATAAAGGTCGTACACCAGTTCGTTGCCAGTCAGCCCTGCGAAGTTGCGAGCTACTTTATAAAGATTATATGCCTGTTCTGAGTTTGTCTGATAAAAAGATTTCGGACCGACCTTAAAGCGCAATCCTTCCATTTCCTCAAAGATATGGTCATTACCCTTAAATACTTCGACATCCAGATCGCCAATAGTATCATTGCATTTATTATTGATGACATAAAGCAATGAAGTAATCTGAGGGAACTTATCTGCAACAAACTGCAACAACACTTTCATCTTATCCAGTTCCGCATCCGAAGTAATCTTACATTGCAATAACACCATAAGTTCTCCTGTGGATGAAGTACGCACCATCATATTACGGAGCATACCTTCCTGACTGCGCAAATCGAAGAACTCATAATTATGCTCGTAAGCAAAATCGCGGATTGCATTACGGATCTGATTGGAAATATCATCCTGCAACCAACACTTTTCGATAGCAAGTACCTTATCGAAAGCTCCCGGAATATGGAATCCGACAGCATTCATCTGATCATACTTCACGTCCTGCTTGACTTCTTCTTCGGTAAGCCAACGTTTATTAGAGAAAGTAAACTCCAGCTTGTTACGATAGAACATTGTTTTCTCTGAGCCAAGAATAGGCATAAACTCAGGTAATTCCACCTTTCCGATACGAGTCAGGTTATCATACACCTGCTTCTGCTTATAACGAATCTGATCTTGATAAGAAAGACACTGCCACTTACATCCGCCACAAACGCCATAATGCTGGCAAAACGGTTCGGCACGCATTGACGACTTTTCGTGAAATTTTACTGCAACAGCTTCCGCGTAATGATTTTTTTTACGCTTTATCTGTAAATCGACTACATCTCCAGGAACTACATAAGGTACGAATATAACCAAATCGTTTACCTTAGCAACTGCCTTCCCTTCGGCAGCTACATCTGTTATTGTTACTTTTTCCAGTAAAGGAAGTTCTTTTTTCTTTCTTGCCACGTCTATTTTATATAAATCCGATTTGGGAGCAAAGTTACAAAATAATCCCAATAATCTGTCACGAATTTGAAAGAAGTTGATTTTGCAAAGTCTATATTACAAAACATACAATAAAAATCTCTCTTTTCATTTGGATATTCATAAAATATATATAGTTTTGCGAGCGTTAAATTCTTTTACAAAGAACCATTACAACTAGAAAAACATAAATAAACCTTAATAAACCTTTTAATAAAATGGAAAAGAAAAGAATCTATACTTTCGGAAACGGACATGCTGAAGGTAAGGCAGATATGAGAAATCTTTTGGGTGGCAAAGGAGCCAACCTTGCAGAAATGAACTTAATCGGTGTTCCTGTTCCTCCCGGATTCACAATTACAACAGAAGTTTGCAATGAATATTTTGAAAAGGGTAAAGACGATGTAGTTGCCCTCCTGAAAAATGATGTAGAAAAATCTATCGCCGGAGTGGAAGAACTCATGAAATCTAAATTCGGTGATGTAGAAAATCCATTACTTGTTTCTGTTCGTTCTGGTGCAAGAGCATCTATGCCAGGAATGATGGATACAATCTTAAATCTTGGACTCAACGACAAGGTTGTTGTCGGTCTGGCAAAGAAAACCGGTAACGAACGTTTTGCATGGGATTCATACAGACGTTTCATACAAATGTACGGTGATGTCGTACTTGGCATGAAACCAACAAATAAGGAAGACATCGATCCGTTCGAAGCTATCATAGAAGATGTAAAGAAAGCAAAAGGTGTACGCCTGGATAACGAACTGGGAGTAGCCGAACTGCAAGAACTGGTAGTACGCTTCAAAGCTGCTGTAAAAGCTCAAACCGGACAAGACTTCCCAGAAAATGCTTACGAACAACTTTGGGGAGCTATCTGCGCAGTATTCGATTCATGGATGAACGAACGTGCCATTCTTTACCGCAAGATGGAAGGTATCCCTGCAGAATGGGGAACAGCTGTCAACGTACAGGCTATGGTATTCGGTAACATGGGTGATACATCAGCTACCGGAGTTTGCTTCTCTCGTGATGCTGCAACTGGTGAAGATTTATTCAACGGCGAATACCTGATCAATGCACAAGGTGAAGACGTAGTAGCAGGTATCCGTACTCCTCAGCAAATTACAAAAATAGGTTCTCAACGCTGGGCTGCCCTACAGGGTATTTCAGAAGAAGAACGCGCTAGCAAATATCCGTCAATGGAAGAAGCTATGCCGGAAATATATAAAGAACTCGATGCATTACAGACAAAACTGGAAAACCACTACCATGATATGCAAGACATGGAATTTACCGTTCAAGAAGGTAAACTCTGGTTCCTCCAGACACGAAATGGTAAACGCACAGGCGCTGCTATGGTCCGCATCGCAATGGAAATGCTTCAGCAAGGACTGATTGACGAAAAGACTGCTATTTTACGTTGCGAACCTAACAAACTGGACGAACTGTTGCACCCCGTATTCGACAAAGAAGCTCTGCGTAAGGCAAAAGTTTTAACTCGTGGTCTTCCTGCATCTCCGGGAGCAGCATGCGGTCAGATTGTATTCTTTGCAGAAGATGCTGCACAATGGCGTGCAGACGGACACCGTGTTGTATTGGTACGTATTGAAACTTCTCCTGAAGACCTTGCCGGTATGACTGCTGCTGAAGGTATCTTAACCGCACGAGGAGGTATGACTTCTCATGCAGCTGTTGTAGCACGAGGCATGGGTAAATGCTGTGTATCAGGTGCAGGCGCAATCAACGTAGACTATAAAGCACGCACTGTAGAAATAGACGGTACAGTTCTGAAAGAAGGTGATTTTATCTCTTTGAACGGAAGTACCGGTGAAGTTTATGCAGGAGAAGTTCCTACCCGCGCAGCTGAACTGTCAGGCGACTTCGCTAAACTGATGGATCTTTGTGATAAGTATACTCGCCTGAAAGTACGTACCAATGCTGATACTCCAAGAGACGCAGAGGTTGCACGCAGTTTCGGTGCTACCGGTATCGGACTTTGCCGTACAGAACATATGTTCTTCGATAACCAGAAGATTATTGCCATGCGTGAAATGATTCTTGCTCCTGATGTAGAAGGCCGCAAGAAAGCACTTGCCAAACTGCTTCCATATCAGAAAGCTGACTTCAAAGGTATCTTCAAGGCTATGGACGGATGTCCGGTGAACGTACGTTTGCTCGATCCTCCTTTGCATGAATTCGTACCTCATGATCTGAAAGGACAAGAAGAAATGGCAAAAGCAATGAACGTTACGGTAGAATATATCCGCCAGCGTGTAGAAAGTTTGTGCGAACACAACCCAATGTTAGGACACCGCGGTTGCCGTCTGGGTAACACTTATCCGGAAATTACAGAAATGCAGACACGTGCTATTTTGGGTGCTGCCTGCGAACTGAAAAAAGAAGGTTACGATCCACATCCAGAAATCATGGTTCCATTGACCGGTATTCTTTATGAATTCGAAGCACAGGAAAAAGTAATTCGCAGTACAGCTGCTGAATTGTTCAAAGAAGAAGGCATAGAAGTACCGTTCAAGGTAGGTACAATGATTGAAATACCACGTGCTGCCCTGACAGCCAACCGAATTGCTTCACGTGCAGAGTATTTCTCATTCGGAACTAATGACCTTACCCAGATGACATTCGGATATTCACGTGATGATATTGCCTCTTTCTTACCTGTATATCTGGAAAAGAAAATCCTGAAAGTAGATCCATTCCAAGTTCTCGACCAAAACGGTGTTGGACAATTAGTAGAAATGGCAGTTGAAAAAGGCCGTTCAGTACGCCCAGATCTGAAATGTGGTATCTGTGGTGAACATGGAGGTGAACCATCTTCTGTTAAGTTCTGCCATAAAGTTGGTCTGAACTACGTAAGTTGCTCTCCATTCCGCGTGCCTATCGCTCGTTTGGCTGCGGCGCAGGCTGCAATAGAGGAAGCATAAATAGTATAAGATAATCATTGATTTAGGCTGTAATGGGCTGTTTTTCAGACATTACAGCCTAAGTTGTTTTTAGGCGGTTCGTGCATTTGTCCGCAAAAAATGAGCCAAATAAACGGTACTTGCTTACAAATAGCTTACAAAACTGAGAGGGTACGCTTACAAAGAACTTACAAAAGTAAAACAACTGTAAATCAATAAGGTATGGCAACATTTAAGACTATTGTAAGGTATAAGCGAGCTGACGGCTTTTACCAAGTGTACATTCGAGTACTTCATCGTTCAAAATCAGGGTATATTAAGACTGATAAATTCGTTACTGACAAACAGTTATCCAAATCTGGAGAGATTAAGGATGCTGTCATAAATAAATATTGTGCACAGGAAATACTTCGTTATACAGAACTTGTAAATCGTAAAGATGTGTCAGGATACTCTGTAACAGAATTAATAGAATACTTAATGAACTCTGATATGGAAGTATGCTTTAGTGACTATGCAACAAGGTTCATTAACCGCATGGCCTCTGAAGGACATGAACGTAATGCAAAGAATTATCGCCTGGCTGTAAACCACCTCGAAAGATATTTGGGAACAACCAGAGTTATGTTTACTCACTTGTCATCTTCTGTTTTGACAAGATGGATTAATAGCCTTTCGTTGACAAACAGGGCGAAAGAAATGTACCCAACCTGTTTAAGACAGATATTCAAAAGGGCACTTATAGAACTGAACGATGAAGAACGTGGTATCGTGCGAATCAAATACAATCCTTGGTTAAAGGTATCCATTCCTAAATCTGACAGTACGGTTCAAAGAGCCATCAGTGCAGAGGCATGTAGGGAATTCTTCAATCGCCCCCTACCGGAAACCAAAATGATTTCCTCTCTTCCGGAACTGGGCAGAGACGTGGCACTCCTATCCTTGTGTTTGGGCGGAATAAACACCGTAGATATTTTTGAACTTAAAAAAGAAAACTATAAGGATGGTATTATCGGATATAAAAGAGCAAAGACAAAGCACAGCCGAAAAGACGAAGCCTATATTGAGATGCGTGTGGAACCGTTCATTCAGGCCACATTTGATAAGTATCTTTCAGACGAGAATGACGAATATCTTTTCAAGTTTCATAAGCGTTACAGCAACCCGGACAGTTTCAATGCCAATGTAAACATTGGAATCAGAAAGATATGTGCCGATATGGGAATGAAGAAGGAGGATTACTACTGTTATTATACTTTCCGTCATACATGGGCTACAATTGCCCAGAATGACTGTGATGCCAATCTGTATGAAGTTGCTTTCGGCATGAACCACAGTCATGGACTGAATATAACAAGAGGCTATGTCAAGATAGACTTCACTCCTGCCTGGGAACTAAATGCCAAAGTGATTGACTTCATTTTCTTCAGCAGCAAGAAGAGCAAGCAAGGCAAGGCACGTGACTTCGAGACACCGGCAGACAAGATGTTCCGTATCACCAAAAAGATGATGATCTATGGCCGTGCATATTTCAAGGGTGACGTTATCGGTGAAATAACAGACATTGGTTTCAGTAATGTAGACCAGGTTATCGACAGACTGGTTGAACAGTTGCCGAAGGATATTCCTACCGGATGTATGGTTCAGTTCCGTCTTATGAACTGTGATTCCAAGAAGGAAGTTGTATATGAAAGAAGCAAAGGGAAAGGATTCATGTAATCGACAAACTGGAACAAACCATTAACGCAAAGGGAGGATTCTACTTATCTTTATCAGAACCGTACCATTTTCACTCATTGGTACGGTTCATCCTATTTGTCCGGTTGATTCCAGGGCATGATTTCACGGCCTATAATTATAGCAAAGACAAGTACAATAAGCTTCCATATAAGTATGACAGTATTCTTTACCAGCCATACAGCCAGACGTATGACAATCCTCAAAAGCCAGAATATCAGTCTCAGGAGCAGCATACCGATAATAAGTACTGGCAGCAGATATATAATCAACAGCAGTTCAAACATAATGTGTAATATTTATGAGCATAAGAGCTTATTAATTATATAAATATACTAAAAATCAATGAGATACGAAAATTTACGCAACACTATTTTCTTGTTATTCGAGTAGATTTTTTACTGATTATCAGTGTAATATCACCATGATAACAAGGTATCTCCAGACTCTGATTACAGGGTTATTCTGTCTGAATGTTTCTGCAATACAGTTCAGATAAAATAAGATTTCCCGATAGCCATTTCATCAGCTGAATCAGCTACATGATTATATTTTCCCTTTTATTGGGATTCCAATAACTTAGATAAGCAGGTTACTTTTACCATACTATCATGGTATCGGGACTACATATTATATTGGATACAGGTTTTATGAGAACAATAGCCATTTATCCCAAATAACTACATCTTCTGTGTTTTTGAAACTTTGGTTTATTCAACCGAACAATACGAAATATTATTTTCTGATTACCGATATTAGTTTAATACAAAGATTAGATAAGACCTATAGCATCTGTTTCTGAAGACACGGGAATTGGTTTCAAAAGTCTTAGAACTTTATATAACGATAATCCGCTATATGGATATTCCAAAACAATCAGATGCTACAGCACATGGTAAACCGGAATATGCCTCCAAAGATTTGTGTTGTTAATTTCGGTTTGCAACGGCTTTCTCCGGTAAATTTGGGTGTAATAATTATTCCCGGAAGGCATCGTTCTGCCGTGCAGAGTTTTCCAAGCAAGTTGTACTTTTGTGGCCACAAAACTCCGTTTCGTACTCACAAAAGTAACTTGCCGAATGCTGGCGCATCGGAGCGGCTGGCCGCTGTTTCGCATGGCGAAAGATGGTCCGGGGAACCTAACCACCAATGTATCCAAGTATGAAGAATCAGAGAACCAAGTACATCAAGGTAAGGATGACACCGGAGGAAGTACAACAATTTAAGGAGAAATCTGCCTCCTATTCATCCGTGAGCCATTATATACGCTCAGCACTGGCAGAGTATTCAAATATCGGTACCAAAAGGCAACTCGAACTGATGAATGATCTCGGTCTGTTTTACCGTAAATATCAGAATGAACTTTCCTGGGCTGGAGGGAACCTTAATCAGTCGGTTAAACGTGCCAATGAGCTTTCGGTAGCCGGATTACTCGCACCCAGCTATATTCAGGAAGTTCTGTTACCGGTTATTCTTGAGACTCAGGAAACATTGAACCGAATAAAAAAAGACCTTGATTCTCTGACACAGAAAGCTGTCAGAATCTGAGTTGTCAGTTACACGATATTCAATCATTTCAGATATTATTATAGTATAACCATGGATTAATGAGTTTTAAGTATTTCGGTTACTCAGTCACATAAACCATGATAATTAGGATTAAATATGATAGCAAACATATTACCGGGAAGCACGAACTTTCATGCTGTCGGTTACAATGAACATAAAGTCTCGAAAGGTGTTGCACGGCTTATCGAGATTCAGAATTTCGGTTCACTCGGAACATTTCACAAACCTACTCCGAGTGAACTGGTCAGTTATCTCCATAAGTACAGTTCACAGAACAGCAGAATCAGAAAACCACAGTTTCATGTGGCCATATCATGTAAGGGACACGAAATGTCTGAAGATGAGTTGTTGGATTTTGCTCGCCTGTATCTCAAGGAAATGGGATACGGAGAATCCGGTCAGCCGTTGCTTGTTTACTCCCATTATGACACGGAGAATACCCATCTTCATATCATCACTTCGAGAGTGGCACCTGATGGAAGAAAGATTCAGCACAGCCATGAGCGCAGACGTTCCCAGGAAGTCATAGACCGTATTCTTGGAAATGACAGGAAAAAGAAAACAGAAAATGATATTGATGCTACCAAACAATATACATTCTCTTCCTTTGCCCAGTTCAAGGCAATAGTGGTTTCCATGGGATATGAGGTCTATCAGAAAGATAAGAATGTATTCGTCAAGCATGGTGGAATAGTTCAGAAGGAAATCCCTTTTTCTGAAATAGAAAGTCTTTTCAAGAGCGGTTATCGGGAAAGGGCTCGTTGCCGTCAACTGAGAAGTATATTAAAGAAGTACCGTGACGTAAGTTCCAACAAGGAGGAACTGCAGAAGGAATTGAAAACGAAGTTTGGCATTGACATTGTATTCTTCGGCAAGAAGGATGCACCATACGGATATATGCTCGTTGATCATGCAAACAAGACCGTCATTCATGGTGCAAGGGTGCTGGCTGTAGAGGAACTTCTGGACTTCGCTACTCCTGAAGAACGGTTCAATCGGATTGAGGACTATATTGACCGGTTACTAACACTCAATCCGAAGATTACCCAAGGTGAAATATACAGTAAAATCAGGAAGCAGCGTGCCTATATTAAGAAAGGCATCATCTATTTTGATGGCCAAAGCCGTCCGTTAAAACCTTTTATGACAGAAGCTATTGAGCGTAACAACCATATAGCTATGGTAGAAATGTTCAGCCCGGCTACTGAAGCTGAACGTGACCTACTTTGTAAGATATTCAAGGTTTCACGGACAGATTTAGTAGATATATCTCCGGAAAGAACACACTACTACACAGATGCAGTGAATCGGTTGCGTGAGATATTCAATGATGAAACAGTCATCTCTATCAGAAGCCGACTACATGAAGAAGGCTTTACCATCCGTCAGGAAGAAGATGTAACTTATGCCATCAACTTCAAGCAGCATATCATTATAAATCTTACTGAAGAAAACTTCAATCTTCAACGGTTAAAGAAACAGCCAATGAAGCAAATTGAACGACATAAACACCTGCAACCAACAAAACCTGCTTCACGTTTCTCTGGCAAGGCCAAGCTGCATGATGCAGGTGGTGGCAGCCATAGCGAGAAACGTGAGTGGGAAGTTGGAAGGAAAGATAATTATGATGATGTTGATGATGAACGTTCAATTAGAAGATAAGTTTAAATGTGCATTTTACTTTTCCATACAAATTGTTTTAATAAGGAAATATATAGCTTATAATTATTGGATTAATCTAAAAGAACGAATATTATAACATTCTATATCTGTTTAATAATTAAGGTTTTTAAGTATCTTTGTGAGAGATTAAATATTAAGTTAAGATTTGCATGGATAGAACCGATTTTATAGAGAACAGAATTGACGTTATTAAAAATATATATACACTTTACTCTTATGCAAAAAGTTCGATAGCCGAAAATAAAGAATGGGCTTTACAACGATTTAAGCAAGGTAAATGGTATATCGTTGAAGTATTTGGTAATACCTTATTTTTTGCTCCAAGTCGTTTTGTTGGTTACAAAGACAATACAATAGAAAATCACAAATTAAATCCTGGAGATGGAACACAAACGAACAGTAAACTTCGTGAGCTAAAATTATATAAAGAAGCATCTGATGTTTTTCTTACTCAACAATTTGAGCACTTCATGATAACCTTAGGAATAGAGAAAGATACCGCTAAATTCTTGATTCCTTATAATTATGAAATTAGTGATTTGAAGAAGCCAAGAAAATGCTATTTCATTTGTCCGACTCATTGTAAAGGACAAAAAGAAAATGCATGGAAAAGTTTTCTTTCTAAAAACATAATGGCTATAGGATGGAAACATACTGATTATACTAATTATTCCATTGAGGAGATAATAAACGATTATACTGATGACCCTACAGCCATAGAGCCTTTTAAAAATATAAAGGATATAAAAGAAGGAGATATTGTTTGCTGTACAAATAATAATTACGGTCTATGGGGAATAGGCATTGCTTTATCTCGATATAAGTTTTATAAACATATTCATTATGCTGGAATAGATGAAGATAATAATGATTCTTATTATTCCCATTATATTGATGTGGCATGGATATGCTCTAATGAAAACGGCTATATACCTGCTAAAGAACTGAATATTCAATCTCCTGAAAAGCTATGGCAACCTTACGGTACTCTTAGTTTTAAAAAAGAAATTCCACAGTATATCTCAAATTACATATTAAAAAAAACAGATACCAATATGGAAGAAAATAATAAAATAGAAAAGTATATAAAACTCTTAGAAGCGAATAAAAACATTATTCTTACTGGTGCACCAGGAACTGGGAAAACTTATTTAGCCAAAGAAATAGCAAAAGCAATGGATGCTGACTATGACTTTGTTCAATTTCACCCATCTTATGATTATACTGATTTTGTTGAAGGTCTTCGACCGACTCCACCTGATAGTAATGGTAACATTGGATTTGAAAGAAAAGATGGAGTTTTCAAAGCTTTTTGTTATAATGCTATTAAGTGTAATCAGAATCCTAGTGTAAACAAGTCTGCTTCTGAAGCTTTAGAAGTTTTTAAAGAAGAACTGCGTAGCAAAAAAAATATAGAAATTAAAAGTTTCAGAAGTAATACCATTATTAAAACATCATTATCTCCAACTAATTGTATTTCTGTTCCTGAAAAATCAGACTGGCGCGTTACTGATGAAAAAATGTTGAGATATTTGATAAATAATGACTGTCACGATAATGATACTTATACCAAGTCCATTGGTGATTATATCAAAGAACATTATATGAGTGATTATCAAAATGAGCACCAAGATCATAATATAAAAAAATTTGTATTCATTATTGATGAAATTAATAGAGGAGAAATTTCAAAGATATTTGGTGAATTATTTTTTAGCATAGATCCCGGTTATCGTGGAGTAAAAGGAATGGTAAAAACTCAATATCAGAATATGATTACCAATGAATCTGATCCTTTTTATGAAGGTTTTTATATACCTGAAAATGTCTATATCATCGGAACAATGAATGATATAGACCGTAGTGTTGAAAGTATGGATTTCGCAATGCGCCGACGTTTTGCCTGGCAAGAAGTAAAAGCAGAAGAAAATACAGGTATGTTGGATGACCTTAAAGAAATGAAAGATGAAGTTATTGAAATAATGAAACGTTTGAATAATACTATATGGAATGAAACTACTAATACAGGTATTGAAGGGTTAAATGCTGCATATCATATTGGTGGTTCATATTTTAGTAAACTGCAACTTTACCTGAATGAAGATTATACAAACAAGAAATATGCCTACAGACATCTTTGGGAAAATCATTTAAAAGGGGTTCTTTCTGAATATTTAAGAGGTATGCCGGAGGCAATGGAGAATATGAGAAAATTGGAAGATATATATTTTAAAGAAGATGTCAATGCTGATATTGAGGGATAATACTAAATATTCATCTACTGCTGATAACCTTGAAAAATATCTATCGTTACAGAATATTGCCAACAGAAACGTTTCAGAACTGTTAGATGATAAAGACAATGACCTGCTAATATATCCACATTCATTTTATCAATGTGAGGATGAGACTGGTAAACAGCCTTTATTATTGCTACAGACTCATTGGAAGGAGAAAAAATGCACTAAAGTTATGCTTGAAACAGGGAATATGGCAGGTTTTATAGGGATTAATGGATTATCTCTTTCCATACATTCCCGTTTCTCCCAAGATTCAAAAGAAGATTTCTTCTTACATTATATGCTTAGCAAGGTTTTTTGTATTAATGTGTTGAATCTATCGCATGGAACAAGTGATGAACAACTATTCGATTTTCTGTTATACATGTTTCCAAGATTTCTTAATGAGGCACTATCACAAGGTATATACAAGGAATACAAGCGAAATGAATATAATGATGCAAATGTCCGAGGCACAATAAATATTAACCGGCATTTAAGAACTAATATGCCTTTCAATGGACGTATTGCTTATAGTACACGTGAATTTAGCCATGATAATCATGTTACTGAATTAATACGACATACTATTGATTATATCAGCAAGAGTAAATTTGGTAGAACATTGCTGGAAAATGATAGTGAAACACGTACAAGTGTTACTCAGATTATATCTGCAACACCCAGTTACTGCAGACAAGAAAGAGAAAGTGTTGTTAAAAGTAATTTGAAGGAAATTAACCATCCATATTATTCCCGCTATACACCTTTACAGAAACTTTGCTTACGGATATTACGACATGAAAAGATTAAATATGGAGAAAAGAAAAATAAGATACATGGCATCTTATTTGATGTTTCATATTTATGGGAAGAATATCTTGCTACTATATTAACAAAACAAGGATTCAAACATCCCAATAACAAAAAAGGTTTGGGATGTATTTATCTGGCAAAACATAATCGCCTTCCCAGATATCCTGATTATTACAGGGAATATGATCGTCTTATTGTTGATGCAAAATACAAAAAAGAGACAAATCGAGATGATATTCATCAGATGATAACTTATATGTATCAAATGAAAGGAAAACGTGGAATTTTTATACAACCCGGTGACAAGGAATATCTTAAGGATATATTTCATTTATTAGGGTATGGCGAAGAGGAAAATGCAGAACTCCAAACATATATATATCCTATATCACGAATAACAGATAGCTATAAGTCGTTTGTCTCTGAAATGTTAAAATCGGAGAATTCATTAAAAACAAAATTCAAATTGGATCTTGAACCATATCAATAAATAACTATTGGATTTACTATCCAGCCTTGCAAGAATAATGAGACTGGGATTCTGAGAATATAAAGTCAAGTGTTTTATATATGATATAAAAAAGGTTACAGCCGAGAAGAACTCTTAGCTGTAACCTTTTTTGTTGAAGCAATCATAATTTTTTAATATTTACCACACACTGTACTTCGGTTTATCCAACCGAAATCACAAATGTGTTGCACATTTCTTACCAAAAAACTTTGGTTAATACATTTGTCACAAAATCAATCAATACTTGAAATGATACAGACTCCGGTTATAGTGACATTTGCCAATCAGAAAGGGGGTGTAGGAAAAACTACCCTTTGCGTAACTTTTGCCAACTATCTGGTGACAAAAGGTGCAAGGGTTGTGGTAATAGACTGCGACTTCCAGCACTCCATCATGAAGTGCCGAAAGGCTGACATCAGAAAATACGGCGAACAGGAAATGCCCTACGAGGTATGGGCATACGAAGCCAATGACAAAGCGATGATGACTTCCCTGATGGAGAAATTGCACAACGATCCTGAAATAGACGTTGTTCTGATGGACACACCGAGCAGTCTGAAAGCGGAAGGACTGATACCCATGTTTGTCAACTCGGATATCATTATTGTCCCATTTCACTATGACCTGGTAACCGTACCGTCCACGGCCAGTTTCCTTATGTTTGTTGATCGGCTGAAAAAGGCTGTCGGTGAAAGGATGAAAGCCAGACCCTTCATCATTCCCAATCTGAATGACGGAAGAATCGGCAAGCGTTCCGAACTGCTTATCTGGGACAATGCAAGGGATACTTTCTCCAACTATGGATACGTCACTGCAAAGATTCCCAAACGTGCGGACATGGAACGGTTCAGCACCATGGCGGCACTGGATATGCAGGCTGCTATCGTTACACCGGTATTTGACAAGGTCTATCAGAGTATCTTCGATACACTTGAACCGATAAGAGAAAAAGAACTCAAAGGCATACAGCTGACGGAAAATCTGAATCCTAAGCCTAAGAAGAAAAAGAAGGCACAGCCGTCTGATGAAGCTTCACAAAACAATACCGGCCAGTCTGGTACAGGTAATCAGAACAAAGAACCAGAATAATCAGTAACACTTCAATAACCATAGCACTATGAGTAAGGATATACCGGAAATAGATGACCTGACAAGAGGCATCAATGATTCAGAACTTATATTGACGGAAGATACCGCAGGAACACAGGTTGAGCAAAGAGAAAATAATAATGAAGCACAGGAAAAGGATACTGCTGTTTCCCTTTCGGATACAGGATGCTGGGATGACTTCATGGAATACCTTCAATCGGACGATTCCAAAACAGACAAAACAGAAAGACTTGTCTGCAAACTTGACCGTGACCTTGCGGATTCACTGGACGACTGCGATATACTTGGCAGATGCCGCTCTGACCTGGTGAATGCCATCGTAAGGGCATTCTTCAAGTCCTACCTGCCACGTCTGGCAGAATACAGAAGGGAAAAGAAATCATTGTTTAACAGTTATAATCTGTAGGATATGAAAAAGACAGACTGGACCGATAGGATGCTGGCCGCTCTTGTCGAGCTGTATCCGGTAGAGACCACAGCCTATACAGCTGCCGTTCTTAATCTGAGCGAATCGACTGTCAAGCTGAAAGCCCGTGAGCTTGGACTTGTAAAAATGGCCAAATCCAGATGGATGGAGCGTGCCGACTATATCAGGAATCATTTCCAGGAGTGTTCCTTCTCTGAGATAGGGAAAGCTCTCGGCATTACCCGGATGAGTGTCGGACGCATAGCCGCTGCACTCGGACTGAAACGCAGCAGTGAAGAGAAACACCTGATTTCCTCACGTATCCGTGCCCAGATGATAAAGAGGGAAAGACGGCGTATCGTCTTCGGACTGGAACCCATAACCGGTATCCGTGTCATTTCAAACAGGGCGAAGGTAAGGGTGCGCTCAAACATGAAGTCAAACGGATACATCATCAGTGAGGAACACAACGTGATTTATTATACCGGCACTACGGAACGCAGGGAACGTCTGGAAAGCCGTGGTATCAGACTGGGACTGCATATCCTTCCGTTTCCGGAAGACAGCTCCGCTATTTCATCCAACATCATATTACAACAGCCATGCAGTACGGACAGATAGTATTCCTTCTCTTCGTGGCAATGGTATTCTACTATGCGGCAATGATTTTCATGGATTTCCAGAGGACTAAGGCCGCACAGAATGCCGAGCAGGACAGCCAAAAAGAAGAGGACATTGACATATCGGAAGAGGCACGAAGCTTCAGGCCGATAAGGATAAACCGGGATGAACCTGAATCCAAAGAAGAGAATCAGGAAGAGAATAATACAGGGAATCCCGAACCTGAGAATGAAAATACTGATTCTGACGGTACAGAGAAATCTGCATCCAAATCAGAATCTTCCAGACACGTTTACCGGGAGGCCATCATGACTGACGGCATTCTGGTTGAGAATATCATTCAGGAAATAAACCGGCTGGCAGAGATCGGTACCAGTGACCTCGGTGCCGTTATCTTCAGCTGTGAGAATGCCTGATATATATACCGTTCCTTTAGTGACATCTGTTTCTTTGGCGATGAAATCATTTAACATTATTCAGAAATGCAGATAATAAAGAAAAGTGCCCGGAATCTTACGGAGCGTTTCATCGGTTCAAGTTTTGGACAGAAGTGTGTGATGGCGGCCATTGCACTTATTATTTCCACATCAAATGTAATGGCAGGAAGCAAAGGTGCCGCAGGTTTTACCAAGGCCACTCAGGAAGTCAGTTCCTACCAGACTCCGGTATCGAACCTGATGAAGGCCATTGCTGCCGTTATCGTTCTGGTCGGTGCCTTCAACGTCTATTTCAAGATGCAGAACGGAGACCAGGACGTGAAAAAGACCATCATGCTTACCATCGGAGGCTGTATCGCATTCATCGCACTTTCGGAAGCTCTTCCGCTGTTCTTCCAGTAATCCTTTCCCGGCATGACAATGAATCAGGAAGGATACCCTGTGTTCAAGGGATTGCAGAAGCCGCTGGAGTTTATGGGCATACGCGGCCGTTTCCTCACTCTGGCAGCGGCAGCCATAGGCGTATCATTCGTAGGCTTCATCGGTTTCTCTATCGCCTTGGGAAAGATTGCAGGGTTCATAGCCATGATGGTCATGGCACTGGTGGGACTGATAACCATCTACATCAAGCAGCGTGGAGGACTCCACAACAAGAAAAGGGCAAGAGGTATCTATATCTACAGAAGCCTGAGAAAAGAACAGTAAATCACTTTATACAGTATGGCACACAAAAGGAAAAGAATATTTGACGGACTCTATGCGCAGCTGGAGGAGACGGACGGCAATGTCGTGCTGTTCTCGGCCAGAGGCGAGCCGTCCGTTATCTTTGAGATAACCAATCCGGTCCAGCAGCTCTGTACGGATGCGCAGCAGTACATGCTGTTTCATGACGTGCTATCCAATATCCTTCAGACCATCGGTGAGGGATATGCACTGCAGAAGCAGGATATTCTGTGCAGACAGGCATATCACCATGATGTACCGGATGATGCAGAGTTCCTGACAAGGAGCTATTTCAGATACTTCGAGGGAAGGGAGTTTACAGAGATAAGGACTTTTCTTATCCTCACCCAGGAGGCACAGAAGAACCAGTTCATCCAGTACGACCCGAAGAGATGGCTCGATTTCCATTCCAAGGTATCAAAGACGGATGATATTCTGACGGAGAAGCATATCCGACACAGGAAGCTCGGCAAGGAGGAAGTCAGCGAGTACTGCCACCGTTTCATGGCATTCCAGTTCCGGCACGGACCCTTCTCGATGACCAACTTCAAGGCTTCGGACGAATATCTCAGGACAGGTGACCGGATTATCCGTTCCTATCCGCTGGTGGATATTGACGAGATAAACCTGCCTTCCATGATAAAGCCGTACACGCAGATGAACATCAACGGATACGGTATCGCAACTGACCTGCTTTCTTTCCTTACCGGCGTCCCCTACTCGGACTGTGTGGTGTTCAACCAGGTCATTCAGATACCGGGACAGAGGAAGCTGCTGCGCAAGCTACAGGCCAAGGCAAAGCGTCACGGTTCCATGCCGGACCCGAGCAACCGTATTGCAAAGGCCGACATTGAGGAAGTGCTGGACAGGCTGGCCGTTGACAGTACCATGCTTGTATATTGCAACTTTAACATTCTGGTAAGCTGCCCGCCTGACAAGGTTACTCCGGTAACTTCCTTTCTGGAGACCAAGCTGTACGAGTGCGGCATCATGCCGTCAAGAACGGCCTACAACCAGCTGGAGCTTTTCATGGACTGTTTTCCCGGTAACGGCTATGCTTTCAACCCGGACTATGACCTGTTCCTGACACTTTCGGATGCTGCACTTTGCTTTTTCTTCAAGGAGCATCTGAAGGAGTCTGAGGATACACCGCTGACCACATACTACACCGACCGTCAGGGACTGCCTGTATGTATCGACATTACCGGCAAGGAAGGCAAGAAGAAAATGACGGACAATGCCAATTTCTTCTGTATCGGTCCTTCAGGTTCCGGCAAGTCGTTCCACATGAACAGTGTGGTACGTCAGCTGCTGGAACAGAATACGGATGTGGTCATGGTGGATACGGGTGATTCCTACGAAGGCATATGCGGATATTACAAGGGTACATACATAGCCTACTCGAAGGAGAAGCCCATCTCCATGAATCCGTTCAAGGTTACTAAGGAAGAATATGAACTCAATTTCGGTGAGAAGAAGAACTTCCTTAAATCGCTGATATTCCTGATATTCAAGGGTAACGCATTTCCAACAAAGATTGAGGACATGCTGATAAACCAGACCATCGTGGAATATTACGAGGCCTATTTCAATCCGTTTGAAGGGTTCAGTGACAGTGAGCGTGAGGCATTGAGGCAGAAACTGCTGGTCGCCGCCAAGATGGAGGATGACTATGAACAGTACACGCACAGCATGGAGGACATCGACAGGCAGATAAATACGGAAGAGGTTCAGGAGAAGGCTGAAAGCCGTGCCCTGCTGCTGCCTTCCGAAGTACGCCGTCTGAAGCTTATCCGACAGTGCCGTTCACTGACAGCTCTGATAAATGATGAAGCGGCTACAGAATCGGAAAAGGAACGTGCACTTGCCATCATAGAAAAATATAAAAGGGAACTTTATAACAATTCCATGCTGATTAAGATAGACAGGCAGATTGACCATATGGAGGAACAGAAGCGCAGGCTGAAGGTTCAGGAACTCTCGTTCAACTCCTATTATGAGTTTGCCCTGGAGCGCATACCGCAAATTACACAGCTGGAGAAAATCAGTTTCAATATACATGACTTTGCAGCCATACTGAAACAGTTCTACCGTGGCGGCGAGCTGGAGATGACGCTGAACTCCGACCTGGACATTAACCTGTTTGACGAGCGTTTCATTGTGTTCGAAATAGATAAAATAAAGGATGATCCGGTGCTTTTTCCGATTGTGGTGCTGATTATCATGGATGTGTTCCTGCAGAAGATGCGTATCAAGAAGGGACGGAAGGCTCTTATCATCGAAGAGGCATGGAAGGCAATCGCTTCACCTACCATGGCAGAATATATAAAATATTTGTATAAGACCGTCCGGAAGTTCCACGGAATAGCCGGTGTGGTCACACAGGAGCTTAATGACGTGATTGATTCCCCTATCGTGAAGGAGGCCATCATCAACAACTCGGATGTGAAGATTCTGCTTGACCAGACCAAGTTCAAGGACAGGTATGAGGATATTGCAGCCATTCTGGGACTCACAGACATACAGCGTCAGCAGATATTCACCATCAATGCGCTGAACAACCATGAGGGAAGAAGCTACTTCAAGGAGGTGTGGATTTGCCGGGGACAGCACTCGGATGTGTACGGCGTGGAGGAAGCACCTGAATGCTACTGGGCATATACTACAGAACGTACCGAAAAGGAGGCACTGAAGATTTATCTTGCCCGGTACGGTACGCTGCAGGAGGCCATCACCCGTATTGAGGAAGACCGTAAGGCGGATGGAGGACTTCTGTATCTGGAGTTTGCAAGAAAAGTCAACCAACATCAAAAAGTTATGTCACTATGGTAAGAACAGTATTAAGAATCATATCGGTTATAATGGTTTCTGCATTTGTCTGTATTAATGCACATGCTGCCTGGAGAATCGTATTCGACCGCAACTGCCTGAAGATTGTCCTGGCCAATACCGCTTCACAGAAGCTTATCGAGGAACAGCATAACCAGCGTGTAGATACCATCGCTGCCAAGAAACAGAAGGTGGAACTCTATACGGTAAGCATGGCTACCATGAAGGAACTATACAAGCTGAGTATGGAGAACATATCCGGTTTCGGGACTGAAAGTCTTTATTATAAGGAAATAGGCCTGTGCGCTCTGGATATTCTGCGAAATGTTCCGGTACTTGTCAGTACGGTAAACAAGGCCAAATTTTCAAACAAGCTGCTCTGTCTGAACGAACTCGGTAACCTTGTAGCGGAAACCCAGCAGCTGGTCGGCAACTTCGTCAATATCGTTAACAATGCCAGAATTCCCAATCCGTTGCAGGGACAGGCAACTGCAGAAAAAAAGGATGACGGCTACAACCTGCTGGACAGGTATGAAAGGCTGACATTGGCCAACAGCATCTATACTGACCTGAACAGGATACGCTACAAGGTGGAAGGGATGGTTCTGATGGCACAGTATGCCACTGCAAACGACCTCTTCTTTGCCATAGACCCGGAAGGATGGGCAAATGTGGTGACCATGAAGAATCATGTGGGGCATCTTGTACAGGACTGGAACGGCCTGATTGCTTCAAATTATTAACCCTTAATATGTATGTGTCTGTCATGAGAATCAGGAATATAAGTATCATATCAGCCGGTATTATAATGCTGTTGCTGCCTGTAAAGGCTTCCGCTTTCATAATACCCAAAGACCTGCCGACCATCGAAGCACTCATAGCCCTGCACAAGGCCATAAAGAAGGACGAGGACAAGGCTCTAACAAGAGTGGCCACAAGCTATGGCGAGCAGTCGCTCATTGAGAAGGGTGCGGAAAAGTTCAATGATGTCCGTACCACTCTGGATACAAGACTGAACAATGCCTATTCATACCTGGTGCTGGCCGGTGCCATTTCTTCAACGGCCAACTCACTGTATCAGCTGGTAACGGAATACAAGGACTTTACCGGTAATACTTTCAGTTATGTATCGAAGAAGCCTTTCGTGGCATGGTATTATGCCGATGCCAACGTAGCAATATCAAGGGAGATACAACACTGCTACAGACTGTATGCATCCGTAGCCGCTTCGGGTATAAACCTGATGAAGGCTTCCATGGATGAGAAGCTGGATCTGGTAATGACACTGAAGGCTTCCATCGACAGGGCAAGGTACATAATAGACAATGCTAATCTGTACTGTTTCCTTGTCACGGACTGCGGATGGAAGCCGGACTATATCTGGGAGATACTGAACTCCAATGTGAAGAATGAGATAGCTGAGCGTGTAATCAACAAATGGAATCAGGGATATGCAGGTTAGAAGAATATTTACAATAATCATGTGTCTGGCTGTATCATGTATCATATTTACATCCAATGCCCAAAGCATAGTCAGTGACAGTGAAAAGCAGAAGCAGTGGAAGTCAATGGAGAACGGTCCATGGGATTTCGCTCCGGACTGGTATTACTTTTTCCTGCATAAGAAATACTCAGGTGCGGAAATGTACTGGAAATGGGACTGGTTCAACTCCGGATTCCGTGTCCGTTTCAAGGAACCCAAGTCTGATGTGAAACGTATCATGCCGGTGCGTGTGACTGCCGAAGAGACGCAGAGGCAGAAAATCAAGAAAGTGGAGAGTGAGCGCAAATATATCGAGGAACTGTATAAGGAAGAACTGGCAAGGGAGGCTGACAGAAATGTTGACCTGATGTATGCCACTTACAAGGACGAGTTCAACCGTATGCAGGACTGTATCACGGACGGACTGCTCTACTGTATGCAGAAGAGTGACGGCAAGCTCCGCTATCAGGTGGACGAGCTGAGCCGCCAGAATGAAATACTCTGTGCGGATATAGCCTATATACACAAAACCGGTGTCGGCTATGGACTGGAGAACGCCAAGCGGCAGAAGGCATACGAGGAAGCCAAATCCAGGATGGCAGAACTGGTCAACAGGACTGCACACCTTTGTGCCGTTGCCGCTACACACTATTAGACACTCTCTATAATTGATAATAATTTAAGTAATAATATTAAACAAATAATATAGTCAATCATGAATTTACTGTTTATTCCGCTGACAATAGGACTTCCGGCCATTGACGAAAGTCTGGAAAAGCTGCTGACGGCCATGGAGACATTTCCCAATGTGGCCGTTCTCGGTGATGCCGTTTCAATGGCAAAGGCTCTCGGTCTGTGCCTGGCCCTGTGTGTCGGTTCATACGAATGCTGGATGATGATGCTCGGAAGGCGTGGCATGGATGTCATGAAGCTGTTGCGCATCATCGGCATTTCCCTGTGTATTTCATCCTCTTCATGGATATGCTCGGCTCTGCAGGTTCCGGGAAAGAGTCTGGAATCCGCTACATGGGCTATGGCCAAGGCAAAGAACAAGGAAGTGGCGGCTTTCGAGCTGAAGGTGGCACAGAAACAGAGTGAATATCTTGACAGGCTGAGAACCGTGCAGGACTCCATAGCCACGGCAAAGCAGGTGGCCGAAATCGGTCAGGATGCTGCCTGGTGGGACAAGCTGATATATAATGTGGAGAATCTGGGCTCGACCATCAACAACTACGCCCAGAGGGCTGCCGTGGCGGCTGAGACGAAGGTCAGTGAATGGATAAACGATGTCATACGCTTTGTCGGGGAACTGATTTTCCAGATGTCGTATTACGGGATGCTCGTGGCACAGAGGATTTTCATGGCCATCATGATGATATTCTGTCCGATCATGTTTGCTCTCTCGCTGGCACCGCCATGGAACTCGGCCTGGAGCCAGTGGATGTCCAAGTTCCTTTCCCTCTCGTTATGGGGATTCGTTACCTATATGTGCATCTATTATATAGACTTCATCCTTCTTTATAACCTCCAGCAGGATCTGGTGGCATACGACCATCTGCTGCACGGCTCGGTCAACTCATGGGAACAGATTGGCGCACTGGGACTGCAGGGAATAGGCTCCAACTGTATGTATGCCATGGGTATGCTCGTGGGTGCCTATATCATACGCTTCGTTCCTGAAGTGGCATCATGGCTGATTCCGGGAGGTGTAAGCTCGGGTACGGGTTCCGTTGCCGGTTCGGCTGCAATGGGCATCACTTCGGCTGCAGGTGCTATGGCCGGAGGTGCGGCAGGTTCAACCATGAAGGGAGCCGGTTCGGCTGTCAAGTCATTAGTCAAATAACTTCAAATCTTTTTACAATATGCTTATTGAATCCCTTGCACAGAAAACCAGACTGGCCATGATGACAGTATTTGCGGTAATCGGAGGCTGCACCGTCATCTGTGCCTTTACGGTCTGGTGCTGCATTTCTTTGGTCAATGAGGAAAGGCAGCAGATTTATGTACTTGACGGAGACATTCCGTTTCTTGCCGAGCGTGCACGGCTGGAAGCCAACTTCACCATGGAGGCCAAGGCGCACATACAGCTGTTCCACCAGTATTTCTTCAACCTGCCGCCCGACAACGACTATATCAAATGGACGGTAGGGAAAGCAATGTATATGGCTGACGGAACTGCACTGAAACAGAAACAGGCCATGGACGAGAACGGTTTCTACTCGGACATCATTTCCTCTTCGGCTGTCTGCACCATCATGTGCGACTCCATTCAGTTTGACGAACATGAACGGAAGTTTACCTATTACGGTACGCAACTTATCAAGCGCAGGACCAGAGACATCAGACGCTCGATGGTGACAACAGGTTACATTGAGTCCGTACTGAGGACAAGGAACAATCCCCACGGTCTGCTCATTACCGGCTGGAGGACTCTTGAAAACAGGGATTTGGACTATTGATAAGCTAACATTATGAAATCAATCAGAAAAAAGATACAGGAAAGCCGTCTGAAAACGCATCTGCTTGTCAGGTCGTGGCTAAAGCCAAGACTGGGTGCCATCGGTACAAGATACCGTCTGTCCGCAAGAATCAGACTGGCCAACAGATGGGCGGCAAAGCATCCGAAAGCGACATTTGCAGGTGTGGCAGGGACACTGCTTCTGCTACTTGTCAGTACCGTTGCCATAGATTCGGGCAACGGGAAACAGAGTGAGCCGGATGTCAGTTCGATAGCTGCAATGGAACCGGTGTTTCAGGGATTCCGTACCATCCAGGCAAACAAGGACATTCACCGCAGTGTATTGACGGACATGACGGTAAAGGGACAGTTACTGCGTCATGAACTGGACTCCATGATTGCCATACCAATAAAGAGCCGTGAGGATTCCTTGCGGATTATCCTCAAATACCGGCAGCTGGAAAATATAGTCAAATCAATAAAAAACAATGATAACCCATGATTAAGATTAATTTCAAACAGCCCAAGTATATCTTTCCGCTGGTCATATTCGTTCCGCTGTGCGCACTGGTATACTTTGTGATGCAGACCTTCTCCGGTGGTGAGGAGACTGCCGGAACGGTAGCTACAGACCGTATCAACATGGAACTTCCCCAAGCTAATGCCGAGGAAGCCGGAGACAAGATGTATGAGATGTCCAGACGTTTCGGTGACGAGGATGCCTTCACAGCCGTAAGCGGTATCGGAGAAGAAGAACAGAAGAAGGAGGAACTGGAACACGGCTACAGCGAGGAGGAACTGAACCGTCTTGATGCAGCTGAAGCTGAAAGACAGCGGCAGCAGAGAGAACTTGAAGAACTGGAGCGTTCCCTTGCAGAATCAAGAAAGCATATCAATGCATATGCCTACGGTAACGGTCCTTCGGGAAACAGTGAAACGGCTTCCGGCGGTATGGGATATTCCTCACAGGACGAGTTTGCACGTGACCTTGAAGAGATTCAGCGAAGGAGCTATGAACGGCAGAAGGCCATTGAAAGCGGACTGGGCATCAAAGACCCGGAAGCAGAGGAAGCGGAAAGAAAGCACAGGGCTGATTCCATAGCCAGAGTACGTCAGGAGGAAAGGGAACGCAACCGTCCGAGTCTGGTAATCAAGTCTGATGACACCAATGCCGACAGTTTCAATACGGTTACTGCTCCGGATGAATTTGCCGAAAACAAGCTGATACGTGCCATGATTGACCAGACTACAAAGGCGCATGAAGGTACACGTCTGCGATTCAAACTTCTGGACGATGTGACGGTAAGCGGTACAAAGCTGAAAAAGGGAACTTACCTCTATGGAACGGTAACAGGTTTCGGACAGCAGCGTGTAAGGGCATCCATAACCAGTATCCTTGTCGGTGACAGGTTCATCAAGGTCAAGCTGTCCGTTTTTGACAATGACGGTATGGAAGGCTTCTATGTTCCTGAATCGGCATTTCGTGATTTCATGAAGGATGCTGGTTCTAATACGGTACAGCAGAATATCAGTTTTGAATCCAGTGACGGTTACGGTACAGGTATTTCCACGGAGGCCATTGCACTCCAGTCACTGCAGAATATGTATAACTCTGCAACTTCTGCCATATCATCCAATATCAGAAAGAACAAGGCGAAAATCAAATACAATACCATCGTTTATCTGATAAACTCGGAGGATGCACGCTAACAGCTGTTTTAATATGATTTTTAATAATATAACGATTCACAATATGAAAGCCAGAATTATTCTGATAATATGCCTTATCACAGGCATCGCCGCACATCTGTCGGCTAACGAGAAGATATACATCAACCGGGAAGTGACCACGCACATTGTAATGCCGGAGAACATCAAAATGGTGGATATTTCCACTACTAAAATTATAGGCAACCAATGTACAGACAATATCGTCCGCATCAAGCCTTATCTGGAGAATGATTCCATATCGTCTGAAGGTTACAGCGAAAACGAACTGCTGGGTACACTCACCATTATCGGTGAGCGTCATATTGCCCAGTATGACATTCTCTATACAGAATCACCCAAATATGCTTCTACCATCTACAATGTATCCTACAATGAGACACAGTCCTATATCAATCCGGAGGTTTCCATGCCTATGGCCGAGATTGCACGATATGCCTGGGCTGTCTATGGAAGCAGAAGAAAGTTCAACCAGATTGTATCAAACAAAAACGGAATCAGGGCATACATCAACAATATCTATTCCATCGGTGACTATTTCTTTCTGGACTACACGCTGAAGAACAGGACCAGGATTGCATACGACATTGAGGAGATAATGGTAAAACTTACTGACAAAAAGGAGACAAAGGCAACCAACTCACAGACCATAGAGCTTACTCCTGTATTTTCCATGAACAACACCCGTAAGTTCAAAAAGGACTACAGGAACGTGCTTGTGATTCCGAAGCTGACTTTCCCTGAAGAGGAGGTGCTCCGTCTGGAGATTTCCGAGAACCAGATAAGCGGACGTGTGGTGGTACTCACCATCGAGTATGAGGACATTCTCAATGCGGACGGATTCGACTCGGATATTCTGGACGATGCCGACTATTACCCCTACTATTATATTGATCATTCCATAAAAAGATAGGCCATGAAGAAGATTCTGTTCATTCTGTTTTGCTCGGTTGCATCCATCGGTGCATCGGCACAGACCGGAAAGGTTTCCGTCAATGCCGGATTCCTTTTTCCAAGTACGCTGAATGCCACTTTGGGTTATGAGTATCCGCTTTCATACGGAAATGCGGTCGAAGTATATGGTGAGGTCGGTAATCACTGGCAGAAGCCGGTATGTCACAATTTCTGGAAAGGATATTTCTGGGATGGCGGTATGGTTTACAAGCACCGTCTGACACGGTACAAGAACGGTATGATGCGCCTTCGTCTGGGGCCTCAGTTCGGTGCAGTACAGAAGAAGTTCTTCTTCGGGCTGGAGGCCGGATTTGAATACAGCTATGTGTTCCGCAGCGGACTGGAGTTCTCTGTCATACAGAAGAACAATGTGAACTTCCTGCATGGGGATACCTTCCGCAACGGTCTGCTATTGGGTATAAAGGTTCCATTTTAGCAAATTCATATACAGTTAGAGCATATGGCATTTGAGGAGACAAGGGAACAGCAGCAGATGTACAACTACTTCAGAAGCTGCATCTATATCTTTCTGATTATTGAAATCATCATGAACCTGCCTGTTACGGCAGACAACAGGGTTACTCAGTTCGTACTCGACCTGCTGGCACGGTTCAGGGTATTCAATTCCGTATCGGGATGCAAGGTGGCCGAACTTATATGCATCTGTATTGTCTGTATCGGTACAAAAGCAGAAAAGTCACTGAAGTTCAATGTAAGGACAATGGTCATCTATCCTGTGTTAGCCGGTCTGACACTTGTAGGGCTTTGTTTTGTATTCCACGGTATGAGTTTCGGATTCAGCTGGCTGGGATTTCCGGCCAATAGGCTTATGTATGCGGTATGTTCGGTGGTGGGTACCATGCTGGTGCATCAGGGACTGGACGGTATTGCCAAGTATTACAACTACAAGGTTGGTGAGGACCGTTTCAACTTTGAGAACGAATCGTTCCAGCAGTCGGAAACGCTGGTCAGCAATGATTACTCGGTGAACATTCCGATGATATACTACTGGAAGAAAAAGATGCACAGGGGATGGATCAATATCATCAATCCGTTCCGTGGTACGATTGTTCTGGGTACACCGGGCTCCGGTAAATCTTTCGGTATCATTGACCCGTTCATCAGGCAGCATTCAGCAAAGGGATTTGCCATGATGGTATATGATTTCAAGTATCCGACACTGGCCAAAACGCTTTTCTACCAGTACTGCAAGAACCGCAAGGCAGGCAAACTGCCTCAGAACTGCGGATTCCGTACCATCAACTTTACTGATGTGGAATACTCCAACCGCATCAATCCGATTCAGAGGAAATATATCCCAGATCTGGCTGCCGCTTCTGAAACGGCGGCTACTCTGCTGGCCTCGCTCAACAAGGGAGGTGGAGAGAAGAAGGGAGGCTCGGAAGCCTTCTTTACCAACTCTGCGGAAAACTTCCTGGCTGCCATCATCTATTTCTTTGTAAACTTCCATCCAGTCGGGTTCAGAAACGGGAAGAAGCTTAGACGCTTCATATCACTGGAGGGAAAGAAGCTGGAGATTGTCATACGCAACTGGGATGACTTCAATGCCATAGACAAGGACGGTAACGTGGTGCTTGATTTCGTGGATGAGAACGGCAATGACGTATCGACAGACGAGGACCGTATGTTTGTGGACCTGAACGGATACAGCTATATGGACCGGACTGGCAGGAAAATTCTGATTCAGAGGTGCTGGTATGAGGACGAGCATGGCAATGAGGTGGAGCCGGATACCGTAACCGGAGAGTACTCTGACATGCCGCATGTGCTTTCATTCCTCGGTAGGCCATACGACCAGGTATTCAATATCCTGATGCAGGATGACAGAATTGCTTCACTGATGGCTCCTTTCAAGAGTGCTTACGAGAACAAGGCCAATGACCAGCTGGAAGGTATGGTCGGTACGCTACGTGTGAATGCCGCACGCCTTGTTTCTCCGGAAGCTTACTGGGTATTCACCGGGGATGATTTTGACCTGAAGATTTCTGACAAGGCCAATCCGAGCTATCTGGTAATTGCCAATGACCCGGAAAAGGAACAGGTTATCGGTTCTCTTAATGCCCTGGTTCTGAACCGACTGATTACAAGGGTGAACTCAAAGGGCAATATACCGGTGAGCATCATTGTGGACGAACTTCCGACACTGTACTTTCACAAGATAGACCGTCTTATCGGTACAGCTCGTTCCAACAAGGTAGCTGTAACTTTAGGTTTCCAGGAACTTCCTCAGTTGGAAGCTGATTACGGCAAGGTCGGTATGCAGAAGATTATCACCACCTGCGGTAATATCTTCATGGGTGCGGCACGTAACAAGGAGACGCTGGAGTGGGCACAGAATGATGTATTCGGAAAGGCAAAGCAGACCTCGCGTTCCATTTCCATCAATGACCACAAGGTATCAACCACAATCTCTGAGAAGATGGACTTTCTGGTTCCTGCAGCAAAGATTGCGGATATGGCTACCGGATGGCTGGCCGGACAGGCGGCACGTGACTTTACGGCTACCGATGACAGTATGCTTGACCATTTTGACATCGAGCAGTCAGAAGAGTTCAGGACTACAAAGTATTTCTGCAAGACGCACTTTGACATGAAGAAGATTAAGGACGAGGAAAAGCATTATGTTCCTCTCCCTAAAATCTATGAATTTAAGAATGACAAAGAGAAGGAAATCCTGCTGAACCGAAACTTCAAGCGTGTGAACCAGGAAGTGGAGGATATGGTAAAGGAACTTCTCGGTATCAGTTAAATATGTAATTTATGAATCTGACTTTAAAACCGGAATTCGGACTTAGCGGCAGTGCCCTGAAAGTCATTGCCATGATTTCCATGGTGATAGACCACGTTGCTCTCTATCTGATGGAACAAGGTACATTATTATACGAGACGATGCGCTGTATAGGGCGCATCGCTTTTCCTGTCTTTGCCTTACTGATAGCGGAAGGATTTATTCATACAAGGAGCAGGTACAGGTATTTCTTTACTCTGCTGGGCTTTGCCGTAATCAGTGAAATGCCCTGGTATCTGCTGAATGGTGCTGATGGGACACATAATGTGATGTTTACACTGGCTTTGGGTGTGGTCACGCTCATGGTTCTTGAAAATCTTCTGCAACGTAGTATGGTACTGGGATTCCTTTGGACGCTTGGTATGGCCGGACTCGCTTCCTGGCTTGGAGTGGATTATGAATGGAGAGGGATTATTGTTATCGTTATATTTTATCTTTTTAATGTATATGGTCACTCTTTCCCATATAGTAGAGGTATGCAATTTTTTTGCACATTTGTTTTCATGATGCACTATGGAGTGATAGGTGCTGTAATGTCCTGCATGATTATTTATCTATATGACGGAACAAGAGGATTTGTACAGGGAAGCATAGCCAAATACGGTTTCTATGCTTTTTACCCTGTACATTTCATTTTATTTATTCAGATTTGCGAAAGGTCTTTTCCCGGCATATTGATGTTTAAACTCTGATATCAGCATTGATTCAACATCTTCCGGTTCATCTGTTGGTAAAGGTTTCCAGCAAAATAACAGTTCTTCTGCATCACTTAACTGCCAAATATAACGTCCTCCTTTATGTCCAACAGGTTTGCCTTGTCCAAATTTTAGATATTGCAATATTCTACTTCTTAATGTAGCTTCTTTACCTTCTCCTCCAGCTTTACCGATATAAAGTACAGGTGTATTATAAACCCACTTTTCTTGTAAGATTTTTATTGCTACATTAGGATCTGTTCCTTTAAAATATCCACCGCTACCTTTATCTAAAAAGAATGGTTCTTTTGTAATAATACGTAACACCATATATACTCCTCTTATTGCGGGTATTTGCGAATAATTATTCAATAAACTTTTAACCGAAACAAATCCATAAAATCCTTCATTCTTAAACGATTCTATTTCCCCAAAATCGATTCTATTAATCCAGTTTGAATCTTTATTTTTATTAGTTCCTTGGTTAATAATGGCGTTCTTACTTTTACTCTTATCAGTAATAATTGTAGATGTTGTCTTATCTATAATCTTTATTTTCCCGGTATCAATGAGTTCATCCAAATCATCAAGAGTACAATCTATTATTCCCCAATCATCCCTTCCGAAAAAACCTATTTTACGCATTCTATTACGTAACTGTTTTTGACTATTTCTTGGAGCATTTTGACGTTCTGTTATCAATTCTCTTAGTTTTACTATTTCAGCAGATGTAAACCTATCTTTTCCTTTCATCATATTAGCTTTATTAAAGTTCATATTTAAATTACAAATTCAAATTCACCTTTCCAAACTTCAGGTATCTTCTCCTGAACTTCTCATAAACCAGAGCATAATACTCCGGAAGATACTGTATCATAGCATCCACTAAATCCTCTAAAGAAACAGCACTCAGCATGTTGATTAGCAAAAGTTCACTATTTATTTTTATGGAGGTTAATAAGAGTTACTTCTTCATAAGACATCATTTCTATAAAAATTCTCCTTAAAGAATTTTACACCCGTGTTGTCCTTCACAAGTTTAGCAAAATCTGATATTACCTTATCCGTCTCTGATTGTGATGCAAAGCGTTGCATCTCATATTTCTTTAAAATGGAATGTTCCTTATCTGTTGAAGTTATAATTGTATCTTTTGATGACTCCAAAAAACGAGTCAAAAAATCTTTTTGTGATTCATTTGGTCGATTCGGATCACCTAACCATAATTGTGAGAATTTGGTAGTATATACAGAAACATTGAATACTATATATGAATGAGATACTTCTGAACTGGCATATGAAGAAACATCTGTCATATGTTTATTCTCATCATTGGATATAAAATATCCATCATCAGAAACCTGGAATACTGACATTTCTACAGTATGTTTCCCTATTTTTGTAGTTCCGAAATAATACTCAAAGAAATGACCATACAGAAAGTCTAGCCCCCACATATCCTTAAAGACATTCAATTTTGCATATTCCTTGTCTGGGCTGTTCCTTCTATTTTTAATCTCGTCACTATACCAGTTCTTGCTTCCCCACATATCAGTATATGGTGTTTGTTCTCTGATATAATTTACTATGTTAAGTATACGTTTCTGGTATCTTGAAAGCAGTCTGAATGCATTTCTTACATCAACGAATATATTGTCAATCTCTTTTTTCATATCGTAAAGTATTTTTTTAAGTTATCTATTGAAGATGAATTTATTATATTCTTTTCCGTTGCCATGGTATTGAACCAGTCTATATTATACACACCATTTATATTGAAGGCCAGTATTATATTATCAAGTAAACGCAGTGTAGCTGAAATATTCATATCAGGAACACTAATCCTTTTCAATTCGCTTCTATATTTGTTCGTAGCTATTAACAAAGAAAGCCAATTGCATTTGAAAATTAAATGCTTTCTACTACGTACCTTTATCTCTTCAATATCCATTGACATATTACCTCCTACTGCAATGAATATTACAGGCTTTTCTTCTTTTCCATATTCATTATCATATGCTGTTAATTCCTGAGTCCATTGTTTCAAATACTGACCACCATAATCTCCGTATTTCGCCTCAATAATTACATCAAATACTTCAAAACGTATAAATAAATCAGGCTCTACATAAGTATTGTTATCTGTACCAGTATTATCCCAATGTGACCAAAACTCATAAGATAATAATTTACCTGAATTAACCAACATTCTTTCATTATAGAAACAAGAAGACTTTAGTATGTGCCAAAATACATTATCTGGCAACAACATAAGGTTCTCGAAAACAGAGGAAGTTTTAGGATCCTCATAAGTATATTTATGTGCGTATGTACTATGTAACATATTATTACTTTTTCTTATCTGTTCTGCTATAGTTCTATATCCACCTTCCCAAACTCTAAGTATCTCCCCCTGAACCTCTCATAGACATGAGCATAATACTCCGGCAGATACTGTATCATCGCATCCACAAAGTCCTCCAAGGTAACATCACTCAGCTTGTATTCATACTCCGGCTTCAGGTACCTCGTTACCGAACTGATTTCCTCTTCGGTTGACGGATGCTCCTTCGGCGAAAGCACTACAGAATACGAATCCTTCAGCCCTTCGACCATCCTATACCGCTCTGTAAGCAAAAGGTTTCTGTAAATCTGCGTAAGTTTTACTTTATCTCCCATCAGCAGCTTCTCAAAGTCTGCGCTGAACAGACCGGTATCAACGAGCATCTGTTTCTGCTCCTCACAACGGCTGGCCTCGTTCACTCCGAGCACATCCGTATATTTCGTCTCGATGGCGATGATATGCTTGCCACCCTTGTTATCCACGAATCGGATATACGCATCCATTGCAGACTTGTCGTTCGTGTAGTTCTCAATCGGTGTAGGAATAAACTCCAAACCGATTTCTGTCACCTCAAATACCGGGTAGTTCCTGAAGACTGACCTCACGGCAAGCGTAACCATTGCCGGATCCTGCTTCAACAGTAACATCAGGGGATGGAACAGGTTGAATGCCATCGGCTGGCTCGAAAGCAGGTTGTTGAACAGTCTGAACCCGTCTATCGTCTCATTTTCCCTTTTGTTGGCCACTCTTTCCTTGGCATACTCGAAAGTCTCCTTCATCAGGAAGTTCTTTCCGGACACCTCACCACCACTTATCATGTTTCCATACTTTCGCTTGGAGGCTCTTGTAGGTCCAAATCCTTCCTCTTCGCCTATCTCCACTCTGTACATAGACTGGAGAAGCCTTGCTTTTCTGGTGAAAGCATTGTCGCTTCCACACTGGTTTCCATATATATTATCCATTATTTTTCTATTTATTTGTGTAGTCCTCATTAATCATATTCCTTTTAAAGAAATTATGATATAACGTATTTCCATTATTTATAATTACTATATTTTGCTTTGATCTCGTTATTGCCGTATATATTACTTCTGGTTTATTTAGTGAGCTATTTATTGTATAACCGTTACCATCACCTTCAGGTTGTAATAATATAATTACATTTGCTGCGTCCCATCCCTGGAAACTATGAATTGTTGAGAATTTTAATCCTCTATCCATCATAGTAAATTTCAACTTCTTTACAGTGTCATCCTTTAATTTATTTTTTTCATCTATTGGTATAAATGTTGTTATGGTTGGCTCATCTGTTGTTTTCCGATAGTTGTATTCTATGTCTTTTAGGATAATAGAATTTTGGCCTAAAATTACAGTCTCATTGACATCAAAGCCTTCAATTCTTAATATACTAGATATAATTTGTGTCAGCTTATTTATATTTATGTCTGAATTGTTATACATGTACTTTAAACAAGTAAACATACCATCTTGGAGCAATTCTGCTTTTTCAAAATTGTCAGCATTTATAAAACCAAAATCATTTTGAAATTTCTTGGCTAAACTTGTCAATTGATTGTTTGCAAATCTGTGGCATTTACTTAATTGCCGATTCCATTCTCCTCCAATAACTCCTATACGAATATCTCCATTTGAATCAGTATCTCTATTATATATATTCTGTTTAGGATCTCCAAAAACCACAAACTCACCATTTTCCTTCAGGAATTTATTATAAAGAATTTGAAGCCACTCACTTTTATAACTTTGAACTTCATCTATAAATATGGCATCAAAATGCTCTATATCATTTTCTTTATTATCAAAAAAAGTTGTATCATCAAACGAATTAAAATATACATGTTTCCCAATAGTTTGAGCCTGTTCCTTAAAAAAATGGTGATAGTGACTAATATGTAGCTTGTTCCAATAGAAATCAGCTCTTACATCATTGATGCGATATCGTAAATAGTTGGATAAAGTTTTATTGTATGTCAAAATAAGTATATTACCACCAGTTCTAATTTGGGCGTTTACAGCCCTAGTTGCAAGAACTTGTGTTTTACCAGCCCCTGCAACACCGCTAATTTTTTGTTTCCTTTTAGCTATACTTTGTGAAAGATTCCTTTGTATCGTAGTTAAATTTATAGATTTACCTTGTCTGTAAGAATGCCATTTGGGTGTTAATTCTTTTAATAGACTATAAAACAACTGCTTATCGAAAGACTCACGCTCTTGATTTAAATTCAACCAATTTAATGCAGACATCATTCTTGTTTTATTATTTATGACATCCTTACCTAACAAAGAAATATATTTAGTATCTTCTTTTTCAAATATTTCTTTTATCTCCTCAGTCGTATTTTCTGTAAAAAAAATAGCAGTTTTTACCAATGAATAATTCTTCTTATCCTCTTCTGTTTTTTTGAATAATAATTCATTTTGTCTGAAAAACTCAAGACGTGTTTCTACGATGTCTTTTATAAATATATTATTTTCGTCCTCAATTGGATTAATATCATTCTCTTCGTGTTCATTCTCTTCGTTAACGTCATCAAACACATCTGATTTTGTTAAAAATCTATTGCAGATGTTTATTATTAATATCCCTTTCTTCTCACATATCAATACCAAGTCAGCTTTCTTTCCATATATTTTTTGTTTTATGAGAATAATGTCATTGGGCGAAATCTGATTTAATAAATACAAGTATATTAAGCGTAATTCTTCAGATATAATACCATTCTGAACTGCAAGACGTGGATCATATTCATTATATACCGTATTTTTACTGTCTGTAAAATCCGGTACCATAATATTTTCAATATTATTTACATTTAAAGGATTTCCATTGTAAACAAAACATTTGGTTTTACATGTAAACGTATAAAATGTGTCTGATGTTTTTCCATATTGGGAATCGTCTACATTAGAAAAATAATCCTGTTCACCAAAGATACTACAGAACTGTTCAATCTTATATGCATTACTATTTTTAGGCCCGATGCATAGAATAATATTATTTCTGCTTTTATCACTTACAATATTTGCCAGTTTACCTAAATCAATACTATCAATATCTAGTATATTAGAAAATATATGAATAACATTTTTATATCTGTAACCTAATTCATAAATTTCATTTTCTTTTCCTGCTCCAGGTAAATAACTTTGTATTGGCTGTATACATACAGCACCATTAGTTGCAATTGTAAGATTTATTTCTGCCCTTTCCAATGCAAATTTTGATGGTTCTATAAGTGTTATTTGTTTTAACCATTGTAGTAAATCATGCTCTTTAAAGCAGTCAACAACACACATTGAACCAATACCTTGCCCACATCCCCAATCAACAATTTCAATACTGCCTGATATATTATCAAAAGGAAAGTTCTGTAAAGCTGATCTGCATTTTATCATATGCATTTCCCCATAGGCAGCAATATAACAGTTTAAAGCATCTTCATTGTCTAATAAAGCAACACCATTATGAAGATCTGGATATCTATATGGTCTTGTCTTATAATCTGAAGGCGTTAAACTTCTACATGTTTCTATTACATCTTGCATAGAAAGAGATGCTTTCGCTTTTATATGTTCATAGTATTCTCTCATTCCTTTATCTACCGGTTATATTTTCATTATGCGGATTTTCTCTATGTTTCACATAATTCTGTTTAGCAATCTCCTTGCTCGAATTTGCGTAACAATATTCACAAAGATGCGGACATGTATTGTACTCTCCTATATCCTTGCTATCTATACATCCGCAGACTTTCCTTTGACCTTTATCTTTCTTGTTTTTCTTATATTCAACACTAATCTCTCCGAATATATCCTTCGTAACTTCTACACCTATATGGTTCATCAGCAGCATGTCATCAGAGAAATACTTTATCATCAATTCATCATCTATACACTTGTTATGCTTGATACCAAACATATCCAGGTCTATCTTTTCTGCACACGTAGCTAGTTCGAGTTTCCATTCCTTGTTCATATCCACGAGCCCAGTAGCAAACTCTATCATATCTTCCTGTGAAAACTCTCTATACTGAATATTGTTCTTATAGAGATTGTTCTGTACCTTCTTATATGACGAAATATCAGCAAAACTGAAGACAAGTTTCTCTGTATATCCGTTCAATTTGACTCCTATATTGTAAATCTTCTCCAAGAGATCATCTACTATCAAACCTTTGGCTAATATCAATGGGTCAAATCTCCATATTACTTTTCCATATCCTAATCTATCAACCAACCTCTTGAATGTATCCATTCTATTACTTAATGATGGTACACCCATCTCCAGTTTCTCTTCATAATAGTCATTCAATGTAAACTGGATATAGCTATTTATGCCTCTATTATCTAAATAGTCCAATAAACCTCCTGTCTTAAGAAGTGGAGTTGGATTCTTTGACCAGAATACAATAAGCCTTGCCTTATCGTATGCCACATAAGATTTTACCCCATTGAAAGGGTTTTTCCAAACTGAGTATCCTTTATGCAGCCTTTCCTGGAACCAGTCTGCATAAAAGGCAGGTATATCTGTAGCACGGCTTGCTGACACAATAACCGGTGCACCAGCTTCTACACTTATACCATCGTCTGTATTTATCGTTATCTTTTCCATTTTTACTGTTTACTGAAATCAGTTCGTTTCTAATAACTCTAAAATTACTTTTGAGGATAAGAATACACATAAACTTAATGGCCATTCTGTGTTGCATGGTGTATTATCATCATTACAATTTCCAGCACATAATATCCCTACAACTTCTCCATTCAGAAATACAGGACTACCACTACTTCCTGATTTAAGCTGTTCATCAGTCTCAGATGCATAGTAATTCCCATCTTTTAATCCATTTACTACAGTATTACACTCTACATATTCTTCTCCTAACATTCGCCAACTACAGCTTTTCAACACATCACCTTTTTCTGGAACAACATCAGAAAGAACCAGCGGACTATTGGCATTTGGAACAGAATATACAGCTATATCATACCCATCAGAATCATTTTCATCATTATGGAAAACTATAGGATTAATCAAAGCTATTCTTTTACCATTCCATCTAATCCTTGGGTTTTCACATTTAGATATCACATGACCTGCTGTTATAAACATATCTCCAACCATTACACCGCAACCTTCATTATAGTTATCGGATATAATGGATAGAACGTATTGCTTCATTTTTGTTATATCTTGAATCTTATCCATATCAGTTACTTATCAAAAATAATATATAACTACCTTATCTTTAACATATTCGAAAGCATCCTTCATAAAGAAAAGTTCTTGCCAGACACTTCTCCTCACTAATAATGTTTCAGTATTTAAGCTTGGTAGCCATTGTTGCCCCGATTTCTTCCTTTTCACCTATCTACACCATATACATAGATAGAGTAGCCTTACGCTCTTGGTGAAAGTGTTATCGATCCCACGCTGATTCCCGTATATGTTATTTAAATCTTTCATTCTATCTATTAAGAATTTATTATTTCTATAGTATTACTACTATTTATCTCAATTTTATTACATTGATTACAATAAAAACATTTACTATCCATGTTTTTATAAGATTTCACACCTATTATGTGCTTATTTAATAATTTCCCTCATACCTTCCAACACTCTTATTATTGGAGCTGTTTCGTCTATTTCTTTTGGGATATAAGGATTATCATCAGGTTCAATAGCAATTTGTGCATCGTCATTAATATCAATCAAGTATGCTTCTCTAAATTCAACATCATTAAATTTGAATGCTTCATCAAATGAGTTTGGCATAATGATATTATTATTTTCTGTTATCTGAAAAGCCATTAGCCAACAACCTCCAAACCGCTTATATTGTTCTTCAAAACGAGCAAGATTTTCATTGGATGATGGCGTCATTGTATGTTTTCTGGTTATTGTCGCAATATACCTTTGTTCCTCATTATCTTCATGCGATAATACAGGAGCGATACATATGCGATAATACGCAGGATTATTAGCATCTATCCCTTTTATTATGTAGATTCGAACATTTGGCTTGCCCTTATCTTTTATTGGCCTCCATTCCGAAGTAATTGCCTGACCGCGTTCTAAGTTTTCAAAAGCTAAACCAAAAAAAGGTGGCATTGTCCCATATACGTCATGAACAAAACCGCAACCTTTCCAACCTGCATCGTCCCACAAGGTCATATCTGAATTAATCTTGACAGTTGTTACATCAGATTGCAGATGGTTAATATAACTTCTTTCCTTAAAGTCTGTATGTGAACCCTTGTAAATATAATCTTTATCTGTTTTGCGCATCCAATCTTCTAATTTATATTTAAATGTTGGACCCAAAACATTGCGCATATCAAGTTTTGTATGTTGTAGTACGGAAACTCTATCTATAAGACGTTCACCATTTTGTTTTGACTGTAGTATCAACTCAATATTCTCCTGTGTGACAGAATTACGTAATAACAAACTTGAAATAAACATCGCTATACATTCCCAACATTTTTTATCATTGAAATCATCCTTATTTATTCTGAATTCATATTCAGAATTTTTTGTTAATGGTACCATAGTAGAAGGTGTAGTTGACCATATGACACGTATATTAATTTCATTATCAATCGCTATTATTTCGAATTTTTCAAAAGTCGCAAAGAAAGATTCAATGGAAGCTAGGAAGATTTCTATTAGCTGTTGGGTCTCGCAGTCATTTTCATAAGTAACAGTGATAATAAAATTCCGCACAGTTGTTTTTAGATATGCGTATCCTGCAGTTGAAATATTGATTTTATCAAGAAGTTGATTAAGAAGTGGTTGATTTTGAAGTCTGGAATGCTCAACTACGTCTTGTAGTATTGGTAAACATTTTTTTATCAACCTCATCTGGATATCCCAATATTAGTTTAAGATACTCAGAACAAATAACCATACCTAATCTTTCAAATACATCAGGTAATTTTGCTATTGCAGGATGACGCAGATCCGTTACAGATAACCTGCAAGCCCATGAAGCATCATCCTTTTCACATGATTGTTTAAATATATCTTCATTCCAGAATTGTCCATTTGATGCTACTACCTGCATAAGTTCATACCAGTTCCAGTACATGACTATGCGCCCCAAAAGCAATTCTATTTTACATAGTTCATGTAAAACTGTAATTAGCAAGTGAGGTACTACACCTGTAGTATAAAATTGTTTCATTAAGAAGGAAACAGACTTTAATAAATATGCTTTTGCACTGTAAGGCAAATCAAGATTACTAAGCGCTATACCCATATAACCTGAAGATTTTATCAGTTTTTCTTGATATTCTTCTTGCTCATAGGCATAAACACAAAATCCAAGATGCTTGATGGCATACTTCCATTTCTTTTTATTAATTTGTTTTTTTGCTCTTGAAAATCGTAAATCTGCAGCATCTACTCTTGATCTTTTATCAGCAAGTATGTCCGCCATTTCATCAATCAGTTCATCAAATTCCAAATTATCTTCGATTGTATCCGAAAGCATTTCCATTATTTTGAAATTGGTTTCAAAACTGATTTCCGAATGTGATGCTGATTCTAATAGTAATGGTCGCAAAGTAGCAATATCTTCATCAATAGGAGTATTTTGTTGGATATGCTCTATTAATTGTTGTACCGCAATGTAAATACGTAAAAAAAGCAAACAGGATGGCTTATTATTTTCGGTTTTTAGCCGTTCCTCAAATATTTTAATATATTTATATTCAGTTTTAACTTTCTCTAAATCATATAATCCAGCCCTTCCAACATTGATTAAATTAGTCAGTATATTGGTAAGTCTCTCTATTCTGAATACAGTACAGTCAGATTCAATAAATTGCTTTAATTTCTGAAAATCAGCATATGTAGCATCAATATCCTCGTACCAGAAGAAACTTGTCCAAGCATGATCATAAATCAAAAGAAACATCTGTTGAGGTGAACCATGCCTTTCACATTCTCGCATAGCACGGTTAAATCGTCCTTCAACTTCTGTCCGTGGACGCTCAAGGCCTCTGCTTAAAAGGCATGCCTCATGAAGCTCGTTGACGTAACCAGTATCTAATCCTTCTATATTACGCCATATATTTTTTTCAATTTCATCTAGTCTTTCTTGTCGAGCCTTATCTCTAGGTCCGACAGTCACAGAGTGTTTCTTGTATTCATCAGAAAATCCCAAATGTTCAAGAGCAAGATCAATGCACCTATCCTGAAATACAGAGTTCTCACACCAAAGACAATCAAATATTTCTACTTTTAGGCCATATTTTTCTGTGAGATTTTTCTCAACTTCAGCACGTGTACTAGCTTTTATAAATTGATTAGAGAAAAAAAGAGCGCGAGTATATCCTCTTTTTGTCCCAACAATCTTCTCAATATCACTCTCAATCTTTGGTTTCCATTGTTTTTTACAACTAATGGCAAACGCCCAAAGTTCATTACCTTTTGCTGTATTTTCGCTTGAGTACCACTTATCTGAAATATCATCCGAGACCTGATATGTCTCCGCATCTACTTTACCATCACCACCACCGTCTGGACCTGTTTGTGGTTTGATATTCGGTGTTATTTTTCTTTGCGCAACAGCTACAATAAAATTTTCAAATGCACTCTGTTTTTTTTGTATAGAGAGAAAATTCATTTGCTGTTCAAACAACTCTTTTGTTAACGGAATATCATATGTTTCCACTGTATCGGAAAATTTTTCTGGGCGTTTCTCTCTGTAGTAAGAGAAAAAAGATGAAGCTGTATATTCTTGATTGCTGTTTATGTTTGATGAATCCATATAATAAGTAACTATTTAGAACGTAAATATAACGATTTTAAGATATGAATTCAAAATAAGTTTGATTAATATTTAACTAGCTGATACAATAAGGAATAATACAAAGTTTATTTTATGATAATAAGCCTAGAATTATATATTCACATTATTGGGGGAAATCATTATTTAAAGTAACATCTTCAATATACTAATAATTTCCACCAAATAATTCGGATCTTCCGCATACCCAATCTCATCAAGCCAAAGCAAATAGTTACCACCTTTATATTTGTATTGAACTTTTGTATAATAAGCCCGAACACTTTCCGTCCAATGATTGAATTCATAGTATTTCCCTGTACGTGGATTGGTAAGTCCGAAAAGATTATGCTTATTTCGACATACCGATGAACGGAACCATCCGGTTTCCAGTATAGCCTGAGCCAATACGATTTTGGGATATAGGATTCCGTTTCTAATGATTTCTTTATAAAGGTTGGGGATGGTAAGTTCAGGAAGATGATTTTCTGATTTAGTAATATCATCTGTTTTCTTTTGCAGTTCTGTTTTTAGGGATGCATTCCTGTCACTATTCCGGCTGATATTTTCCAATTTTTTCTGATTGTCCGGCCCGACAATCAGGGTATCTTTTACCATCATCTTATTCTTTTTCCCTTCTGTAACATCCTTTGCTGCACGGTTATAAGACTCTTTTCGTCTTTCTGTAGGCAGAATTTCCGAATCTCTGGTTATCGTATAGAACTGTGCCGATACGCTTACCGGCAGTAGCATCAGAAGCAGTGAAATCAGAATAGTGTTGCGCATTTCTTTTTCAGGGGATTGCCGTAAATACATTTGTGGCATTCAGGCGGTTAGAACCGCAAATATAACAGCTTAATTACAGTAATATGGAAATGCACAACAGAAATCAGTCCGGTTTGTTGCCATACGAAAAACTGGCAATACTGGGTATCGACCGTGAAAAGGCGGACAGCTTACCCATGGAAGTGAAGGAGAAGCTGATGGCAGGTGAAGTGACTCCCATCATGCAGGTATCCATCAATGCAAGGAACGGCAGCATCATCACCATGCCGATGAAACTTCAGATGACTACAGACAAAAACGGTGCTCCGGCTCTGATTGCTTATCCGGTACGTGCCGAACTGGACCGGGAACGCAACAAGATTCTCAATCTCACTCAGCAGGAGGCTGAACGTCTGGCCAGAGGTGAGGTAATACAGAAGGCGGTCAACGTAAACGGTGAAAAGACTCAGCAGTATCTGCAGCTTGATCCGGAAACGAAATCCGTCATTCATAGGCGTGTTACAGATCTCAAGCTGGAGCAGCGTCTGAAGGATATGGAGAAGGTGAACGACATTGAATTGGGTACGCAGCAGAAGCAGCAGGTACGGGAGGGAAAACCGGTTGAACTGAATGTGGGCGGTGAGAAGGTTTCAGTCGGCATTGACCTGAAGGAGCAGCAGGGATTCAAGCTTATCAAGGGTGACATGAAGGAATGGGAAAGGCAGCAGAAGCTCCGCTATGACGAGATTCATCCTGAATACCTCGGCCTTGTCATGACTGACAAGAACCGTTGGGAGTATCAGAAGGTGGTGGACAAAAAGTCCGTGGAACGTGCCATTTCACTCTCTCCATCCCGAAAGGAAACAAAAGCAAACAGCCTTAAACTCTAATACTGATTCCTATGACTAAAAAAACAGATTCAGATAATGATAACGGTATCATCAGGCAGTTCAACGAACTGAAGAAGAAGCATCCGGATGCCATGCTGCTGTTCAGACGGAACAGTTTCTATGAACTCTATAAGCAGGATGCCGTCAAGGCTGCCGCAGTGATTGCCATCGAGATTACAGACAGGATGCTGCCTGACTACAAGAGACCTGTAAAGGTTGCATCATTCCCTCAATCAGCACTTGACGTTTATCTGCCCAGACTGATACGTTCCGGAATCAGGGTGGCAATCTGTGATGCCTTGGACAGTCCTTTGAAGAAGAAGGCCGGACAGGATAAAACTGAAATTAATGACAGAACCATTCAAAACAATACAGATATGGGAAATAAGAAAAAGGAACAGGGTATGCAGGAAGCTCCTGACAGAACAGTGGAGAACACTGTTGATGTAAAACCTGCAAGGGAAAAGAAGTTGAAGGCCAAAGTTGAAACCAAAGCTGAGACCAAAGCTGAAACCGGGACGGATAATGAGGTAAAGACCGAAAAGAAGGACGAACAGAAAACGGAGACAGCCCAGGAACGCAAGCCCCGTGAGCCGCAGATGGTGACTGCCAACGGTGAGAAGGTTACTCACGGCCATGCCTACCAGAGTACCACGAATCCTGCCGAATGGTACTTTACCGCAAAGATTGACGGACAGCAGCTCAAGCCGCAGAAGATGGATGCAGCAGACCTTGCTGCCTATCAGAACAAGGAAATGACTGTACCGCAACTCATGGAACGCTACTATCCGACAAAGCTGATGCCAAAGGTATCTGAGGAAGCCTTCCGTATGCCAATGGAGATTGCAGGACCGGACGGTTCCATAACCGTAAACAAGTTCAATGTCTATAAGGAGAAGGACGAGCAGCGTCCTGACTTTGGGAAATACAAGTTCTATGTTCAGGTTGGGGATACGAACATGTCTGCCGTGGCTTCACGCCAGGACCTGAATGCCTATTTCGACAGGGTGGCTACTCCAAACCAGCTTATAGAGAAGAACTTCGGGGAACGTCTGCATCTAAAATCCGCATACGAGAAGTATCAGCTTCCTGAAGGTGTTGACCCCAAAGGTGTGCGTGTGGCCAAGGACAGGAACGACAACAAATGGAAGGTGTCGGTTGACCTCGGAGAAAAGGGACAGACTTCCCGGCATGAAATCTCCTTCGATGACGGATATTCGCTATTCAAGACCAAGACTGCCACAAGGGAACAGATTGCGGCCAAGTACCTGAATACAGAAATAACCGGTATGCTTGCCGCCAACACCGCAAAGGTGGAGAATTCGGCTTCTATGAAAATGTAACATAATCAGAAAACTAAAATACAAGTTATATGTCAGCTAAAATGAATCATGAGGAGCTTGTGGAGCTTCTGCAGGAGGGCAAGATAGGTTTCCTCCGCTTTGTTATGGACAGTGAGAATGCAGATGATTATCTGGAGTGGTGCCGTTCACACGGTACTGACCCTTCGGATGAATCGGCTGAGTTCTATGTGGAACAGACAGACATCGAGCAGATGGACCGTCAGGTAATGGATGACGACAGCTATGGCATCTGGAACTGACTCTCAGGGAAACAGCGGACAGGCGGCCATAGACCGCTTCGCTGCAATGATGATTGAGCGTATGCAGCAGATGAAGGATACCGGATGGAAACAGGGATGGATTGGCGGCGCATCAGGTTATGCCGGACTGCCGCAGAATGTGGGTGGCCGCAACTATTCAGGTTCCAATTCCTTCTTCCTTCAGATGCATACCGCAGCCATGAACTACCAGCTTCCGGTATATCTGACCTTCAAGCAGGCACATAACCTGAAGGCTCATGTCCTGAAGGGTGAAAAGGCCTTCCCGGTGGTGTATTGGGATATGATGATAAAGGACAGTCACGGCAAGAGGATAAGCACGGAGGAATACCGTGCAATGAGCAAGGAAGAGAAGAAGGATGTGGATGTCATTCCTTTCATCAAGTCATTCCCGGTGTACAATGTGGCGCAGACCAACTTAGCCGAAGTACAGCCGGAGAGGATGCAGAAACTCATGGACAGGTTCAAAGTTCCGGAACTTAGGGATACGGAAGGTATGTACACCCATGCCGCACTCGACCGTATGGTAGAGACGCAGCAGTGGCTATGTCCGATACGTGCCGATAAGCGTGAGAACGGTGCCTATTATTCTCCCTCAAAGGATATTGTAGTGCTGCCCATGAAGGCGCAGTTCAATATCGGTGATTTTCCGGAAGAAACCTACCGTGGCGGAATGGAGTATTATTCTACCATGCTCCATGAAATGACTCACTCCACCATGACACCGGAGCGTCTGAACAGGGAGATGGGCGGCAGGTTCGGTGACCCGAAATATGCCAAGGAGGAGCTGGTGGCTGAACTTACGGCTGCCATGATCAGCCATTCCATGGGCTTTGATTCCAGGATAACGGACAACTCGGCTGCCTATCTGGACTCATGGATTGGTGTACTGAAACAGGAACCGAAGTTTATCGTATCAGTCATGGCTGACGTGAACAAAGCTTCCGACCTGATTCTTGACCATGTGGATAAACAGCGTCTGGCTCTCGGCGAACAGCCTTATCTGGCAAAGAATGACCCGCTGACTTCAATGAGTGCTGACGAAGAGAAATCTTTCAAGAATGCGGCCATTGTCAAGACCCGTTCCGGAGACTATGCCATCCGTGCGTCATACGATGGTGTGGAGCTGGGGCTGAAAAAGGTTTCCAAGGAAACGGCCAAAACATTCTTCCAGCTTACGGACTGGAAGGACAAGGAGGCTTTTCTGAACATGACGGCACGAAAGACATACGAACCCGAGATTACTATGATGGGCAGGAACCGGAATGCCGGTACAGGACTTGGTATATGAAATTCTGTATAACATCTTAAATCAGAAAGCATGAGCGACTACAAGGTTAATTTCAAGGAAATGAAATCCCTTGTGGGGGTTGACGATATTGCATATGCCCTGGGATACCATCTGGACAGGAAGGCCGGTGTCGGACGTTACATCGAGCTGGTACTCGGTGAAGGCGGTAACAAGAGGGATACGCTGATTGTCAGCCATCCGAACGACAAGGCGGCACAGACCTTTTTCCGGCGTGACGGTTCCAAAGGCGATGTGGTGACACTCATCCGTGAGAATCTTTCTTCCTTTAGGGGTATCACCAACATTTTGTACAAAAGTAACTTTAAGGTAATACCCCCTACAAATAACTTCTTTTACGTAATCATTGTTTTTGTTTATTTTCTTCTTTTTCTATTATTTTGCATACTTTATCAA
>OLIF01000096.1_pt1 | contig 47003 bp, 77 predicted proteins | sample 1609681 | NCBI WGS metagenome assembly OLIF01 (sample SAMEA4350143, study PRJEB24818) | metagenome | biome: human; feature: gut; material: faeces | place: Denmark | collected 2013-09 | reverse complement strand
CATAATGGATGCAGCATAATGCCGGAGGTCGTGAAAACGGAAATGGGGTATGTCAATCTTTTTGAGTACTCGTCCGAATCGGTGTGTGATGTAATCCGGGTTCATATCAACCAGCTTTCCTTTTTTTTCAGATATCCGGTTGATTACAAATGCTGGCATTTCTACATCCCTTGTACTGTCATCTGTCTTTGGCTGTTTGATGTACCATTGATTGTCTGGCCCCTTGACCATATTATCTCTTACATGGATAATTTTTCCATCCACGTCTTTATCGGTTAGAGCGCTTATCTCCCCTCTCCTAAGTGGACCAAACGCAGCCAGTAATACAGCTATCTCCAAATCAGTGCCTTTAATAGCGTCCAGCAACTTTTTAATATCATTGTCATTGGGGCAATATAAGTTAGGACGTTTTTTCTGCGGCAGCTTAACGTTTAAAGTTAATTCGGGTGCAAACATTTCTAGCGTTGGAGATAACAGACCATAGGCATTTCTTACCGTCTTTGGAGATAGTTTTTTTGCAGCTAAATTACTTACCCATATTTGTACAGATGGACTTGTCAGTTCAGAAAGCTTTTTTTGGCCAAATGCTCCGCCGAAATACTGTCTTTGCATACCAGTATACCCTCTAAGCGTGGAAGGGCTTAAAACGCCTTTCTTGACGTTTAAATAACGTTCAATAGCTTGGTTCACTGTTATATCTTCGTCCTCGTCCTCATCCGGTTCATTGTATTGCTCTATGGGCTTGTCCTTCATGTTTAATTTCCATCTGGTAGCCATTTCCTTTGCTTCTTTGCGTGATGGAGCAACAAAACTTTTGTAATGCCGCTTACCTTTATCATCTGTATACAGATACACTTGCACTCTGACATTTCCAGACGGCAGTACTCCTTTTTTCTTTTTCGGGGCTTTTGTAGTCATTTCTCTTTCCTCCTTCAATTGATTTCCCTAAAATGGGTATAAAAAATACAGCTCCGCAAATATCTTGCAAAGCCGCCCCGAAGATGGTACAATATAGGTGCGAATTATAGTGCATATCTTCGGGTATGTAGGCCGGTTCCTGTTGGCGCAGGGGCCGGTTTTTACTTATTTCAAACCAAATTGCGCTTTTGAAGTCAATTTTCCATTTGTAAAATACATCGTTGCATTAGCTCCTGATGAATCATCTCCATACCATATGTATGCGGTAGAATTAATGTCTAAAATATTAGTTTCTGCCATAGGTTCTCCTTCTCCACCAATTATATTTACACATTCTTGGTATGTCATTCCAGTAGTACATTGATTATATTCATTCAGTGTTATGTGATAACTGTAAGTGCGTGGCCATGATGAAAATATCCCAATGCCCCATAAAGTTATAAATAAAACCGTAAGTATAATTCGCATTGATTTTGTGCCTTTTTTGTAATACCACATTAAAAACAAACCTAAAGGCATACAACAAATAAAAAGCATTAGAAGATAAAACCAATCCTTTTGATAGAATTTATAATCTTCAGTAGAATGTTCAATAATTTCTAATTCTGGATTATTTTCTTGTATTAGTTCAATAGTTCTTCTTATTTTATCATTTGCTTTATGATTAAAGTCAAAACGTTTTACATTATTTGAATCATAAACAAAATCCAGATATCCACCACCTACGCCAATTTGAAAATAGCAATACTCAATTTTTTTTAAATCTGAGTAAGAAATTTTTGTAGAATTTCCAAACAAGTCTATAATTTTGGAATCCTTTTTTCCTACAAATAACTCTTGCGAAGCGCCCTTAATGCTCATGAACATCCTCCGTAATGTGCATCAGACTCAATATCTTGTACATCATCTTTTTCAAAATCATTTCCTTCTAAGTGCCTCATAACATGCCAGAATCTTTGTCTTTGAGATTCCGTGGTTGCATTTTTATCTAAAAATATAGTAACGGTTCCATCATCATTAGGCGTTACGGCCTCATGTATTTTTCCAGATGGAAATCTAATCAATTGGACGTTGTAGTCAATCGACATTGCCTCGTTCCTTTCTTTTCAAAGCTAAAAGCATATCATGTGTAGTTTTCAAATCATCTACCGTTGCATCCCTGGCAGCATCGAATAGCAGACGCAGTTCTTTATTCTCGAAAATGTCTTGTGCTATGGCCGCAGTTTCTGGATTGATATAGTATCTGTCAGCTTCTGCTTTCTCGTTTCCGGGCATTAAATCATTGACCGACACTCCAAAATAGTCAGCTATTTGTTGGAGTTTTTTTATTGTCGGGCTTGTGCCTCTGGTCTTAAATTTACCAATATACCCCCTTCCAAATCCCAATTCCTTTTCTAAGGCCGTAATCGCAATTCCGCGTTGTTTGCAAAGGTCAGAAATTATATCATATGTTGTCATGGTGGCCTCCTAATAAAAGTAGAAAAAAGTCTACAAAAACTATTGACAACATAGAATATAGTCTGTATAATACAGATATATGGAGTAGAAAAAATTCTACCAAATGTAAAATACAGATTTTGATGTTGTCTATGATTTTGCTGGTAACTTGATTATAGAATAAAATCTACATCATGTCAATATATAAGGTAGAATTTTTTCTAAAAGAAAGGAGGATATAAGTTGCTGATTTACGATAGGATTAAAGCAATATGTGAAGAAAAAGGTATTAGTGTTCGACAAGTAGAAACAACTGCTGGACTTAAAAACGGTGCTATTAGCAAATGGAATGATTCAAGTCCGACTGTAAAAAGCCTTAAAGCGGTTGCAGATGTTTTAAAAGTCAAAGTGGACAAGCTTATTTCTTAAAGGAGGTGAAGAGTGAAAAATAAAGTGGATTTTTGGGCGCACTTATATAAGGGTTCATAAAACCCCTGATTTTGCGATTGTTTGACAATAGAATAAAGATTAGTTATCGTTGCGCTTCACTAACTTAGAACTATCGTAACCAAGACTTTCAAGATAGGCAAAAACATTGTTTTCATTCAGAACAACACGCTCTACATGGTTTTGAGGCTTCATCAATTCCTCATAGTCAGCAGGGGTAAAAGGTTTCTTTTCCGAGACCATATGGTAAATACAGACCATCATCATTCTTGCGATGGCAATGATTGCTTTCTTATGGCCACGACGCTTTTTGATTCGCCCATATTTGATTGCAAAATAAGGCTGCTTTTTGTTTTTGATTGCGGCAAGGGCACACTGTACCATCATCGGTTTCAAGTAAGCGCCTGCTTTGGCAATTCGGACAGATTTTTTCTTACCTGCGGATTCATTGTTGGAAGGAGAAAGTCCACACCAGGAACAGAGGTGTTTGGCATCATCAAAAATGTTCATGTCAACGCCTGTTTCTGCGAGAACAATGGTGGAACTTAACTCTGTCATGCCGGGCATGGTGCTGACAAATTCCACAAACTCATAATAAGGTTTGATACGGACATAGAGTTCCACTTCGGTCTGGGTAATCATACCGTCAAGATATTCCAGATGGCCAAGGGCCAGTTCCAGTTTTTTTGCCTGGTCTGTTTCAATGTTGCAGCCTCTGATTGCTTCGATGATTTCATCAGACTTGGCTTTGGCCCCTTTTTTTATCAGTTTTCGGACAGCCTTTTCGTCAATGGAATCAGCGGTATGCTCCAGCAGATAAGACATGATTTCGGTTGCTGTTTTGCCGAAAGGGTCAGAAAGCACGCTGGCAATGCCGACATTGGAAACGGTCATACAGTTCTGGATGCGGTTCTTCTCAGAGGATTTCATGCAGACCAGCTTAAAGCGGTATCTGGCAAGTTCCCGGAGCTGGCGGAAATCCTTGGGAGGGATAAAGGAACATCTGACAAGGTCAAATTTGTAGAGGTCGGCAATCCATTTTGAATCCTTTTTGTCCGTTTTCTTGCCTTTGATAGCTTTGACATATTTGGGATGTGTAAGGCAGACCTCTATGTCCTTTTCGAGATAATTAAAAATAGGAATCCAATACTTTCCTGTGGATTCCATACAAACGTGATAACAATTATTCTCGATAAGCCAGTTGTGAAACTTTTGAATATCCGAGTTGATGGTTGAAAAGGATTTTTGCCTGTATTCGGATACTCCGTCCCTGTTAGTGATTACGATGGTTGCAACGATAACATTTTTGTGGACGTCAAGCCCACAGCAGATGGGGTATTTTAACTTCATCATAAGTATCACCACCTTATAAAAAGGAATAGCAACAGTGACTGTCATCCTGTGACTGAATAAACATGGTTTATTACCAATGATAAGAGTCCGGGCTCAAAGTCCCACTTGTTTGTGCTTGAAAGGATGACGGCACATATAATGATACGGGGTCGGAATAAATTCGCCACTCCTCCTTCCGTGCTCTGTAGTGTATTGCTATTCCCTACAGGGATTATAAATCAAATAGTGGAGAGGTACAACATTTTTTCATAACTTGTTTGTGCCTTGAGCGAAGCGAAAGGAATGACAAAAATGATGAATGGACCAAAGTTTAGGTTAGTGAGCGATGGAAAACGTTCTTATTTTGAAGTATGTGGAAAATCTATGGGTAAAGGCGTTTCCCATTTTCTATGGTTGCATGGATACGATATTTGTGACAAGTAAATGTGTGATACTCATATTCCATAAATCACCTCTCTTCTGGTGGGCAGTATAAAGTATAACACAAAAATAAAACAAATAAAATGCCCCGGCGGTGCTGACACACCAACCGGAGCCGTAACCACATTAAACAGGCTAATGCGGATACAGGAATATTTTATCATTTTCTCCTGTATTACGCAAGCACAGGAGGAAAATATTTATGAACATTGAAAACCAGAAGGACAAGCCAACATGGGAAGGGCTGGAGCAGTATTTTGCTGTAGAGGTAATCGAGCAGAGCAAGAGGAATGCAAAGCATTGGTTTATAGCGTTCTTGGTAACACTGGCGGCGCTGATAGGCACCAATGCTGCATGGCTTTATACCGCGGGTACATATGACTATGTTTCCCAGGATGGCACTGGACTGAACAACATTAATACAGGAACACAAGGAGATTTAGACAATGGGACAGCGAGCCAGGATTAAGAAGAACGGCAAGAGCCGGGGAATCAAGAGAAAGAGGAGGAGATAGCCCATGTATGTTAATCCATTTTTAGCGGGAGTTATCTGCACTATCTTTGGCGAGGTATTAATCATTATATTGGCTGCTATTTATCAGTATTTTAAAAGGAGGAAGTAAAGCGTGAAATCTAAGAAGCCGTCAGAATGGCAAAAGGACAGCATCCGGCTACTGATAGAAGAAGCCAAAATAAGAAATAACTTTGATGATAATGAGCTGGCCTTGTATTTGGGTTTTTGTACAAGCTCGTTTAGAGAGCGTAAAGCCAACCCTGAAAAACTGACAATAGAAAAATTACAGATACTTCTGCAATTGACCGGAAAGGAGATGAAATTTGTTGAAACAGCTTGAATACATACCTGTTGGTAAAACACACTTAAGCCCGCGGCAGAAAGACCGGATGATTATTCGCGGTTTAACCGCTGCGGTGATGGTCTTAAGCGGATTGCTGGTGATATGCATGGCGGTGATATTATGAGCCGCCGCCGCAATGGAACCAACCGGGCCGGGGCAATGATAAATGCTAGTCGGTACACCGGATATGGTAAGCCAATAAAAAAGGTCGTCAGCTTGACAGAGCTAAACGACCGGATACAAAAAATAACTCAGTCTGATTATATCAGAGATTATGGAGGTTTTCAAGATGGAAGAAAGAATGGTTGAAATTTCTGCTAATGAATATAGAAAGCTTATTGAGCTTGAAGGTCGGGTAAATGCAGCTTTGATTTTTTTGGATAACGATGAATATGCCAGTCGTAATGTGCTGGTCGGTATTTTGAGAGGTGTACCGGTTAAAGTTCCTAAGGATAAAACACATGATGAATAATTCTAAATGTGATTCTTGTGGATGTTTTCTTGACCCGAAACATTGGAAAGAATGTGATAAATGCCATCAGAGGGAACTTAAGCGAGTGAAAAAGGTAGAAAGAATGCAGGAGCCTATCAAATCAAAGGGTCAGAATTACACTTTATATTCAGATGGAGGACAAGTAGATGAACTTATATGAAATTGATACAGAAATATTGGGTTGCGTTGACATGGAAACAGGGGAAATCATAGACGATGGACGTCTGGACCGACTCCAGATGGAAAAGGAAAAGAAGATTGAGAATATAGCTTGCTGGTACAAAAATCTCAAAGCGGAGGAGGGTGCCATTGATTCTGAAATTAAAAATCTTAATGCAAGAAAAGTAGCCGCAGGTAATCAGGCCGAACGGCTTAAGGAATACTTATCTGGATATCTTGACGGTGAGAAGTTCAAAACGGCGAGAATTTCAATATCTTACCGTAAATCAGAATCGGTTGTGATTGAGGATACATCTAATATCCCTACAGAATACCTTGTTACCAAGGAGCCGGAACCGAGCAAAACCAAAATTAAAGAAGCCATAAAAGGAGGTCTTACAGTTCCAGGGGCGCATATTGAACAGAAACAGAATATACAGATTAAGTAGGTGTTGTGTATGGAAAATCTTGACTTATACCAAAAGGTCCGTTCTGTTCCAGATAGCGCTAAGAAAACCATTAAGGGAGGTCGCACCAGCGGTATGACCGATATTAACCCTATGTGGCGCATAAAAGTCCTTACTGAGCAGTTCGGGCCATGTGGGATAGGATGGTACTACATCCCAACGAATAAGTGGTTGGAAACATCGGGTAATGAGATAGCAGCTTTTGTGGATATCGAGTTATACGTAAAGGTTGATGGGGAATGGTCTAAACCAATCCCAGGAAACGGCGGCAGCATGTTTGCATCAAAAGAGAAATCCGGCATATACGTTTCGGACGAATGTTATAAGATGGCAACCACAGATGCTATATCGGTTGCGTGTAAGCAGCTCGGAATTGGCGCTGATGTTTATTGGGATTCAGACCGGACTAAATACAACAAGCAGAATAATCCAGATTTGATTAATGAATCCGATATCAATGAAATATTCTTGGAACTGAAACGGACGGGAATAGGAATTAAAAATGTGCTATCGAAGTATGGATTAACTGATATCCATGATATGACCAGTTCCCAGGCGAATGAAACAATCAAAAAGCTGAAAAAGAATCCAGATAAAGAGTCAGCAACCCAGCCTCCAAATGATATGCAGGATAGTGGACTTCCCTGGAATTAAAGAGGTGATTATATGCATGAGTCAGCGGATATAACAGCATACAAGCTGGTTCCTGAGGGAACATATTTGCAGATATTTATTCCTGGGAAGAATCTCATGGAACCGATTGTTGAGAAGCACATGAATAGTTGCAGCATATGGCTTGACGATGGCAGACACATCAGTTCCGACCAGCGCCGAAAGATTTATGCCACGGTCAATGATATATCGGCTTATTCCGGGAATGTGCCAGAAGTCGAGAAAGAGTGGCTTAAGTATTTACATATCAACCGGACCGGATGCGGATATTTTTCCCTGTCTGATTGCTCCATGGATACTGCCAGGGAATTTATTAATACCATGCTGGATTATGCGCTGGAACAGGGGATACCGCTGCTGGATTTTGCACTTAACCGTACCGATGATATAGGCCATTACCTGTATGCATGTCTCAAACTTCGGAAATGCGCTATATGCGGTCGAGAGGGTGAAATACACCATGTAGACACAATTGGCATGGGGAATGACCGGAGAAAGGTTGATGATTCGGATTATCGGAAAATATGTCTATGCCGGCAGCACCATACAGAAGCGCATAACATAGGGATGACAGAGTTTGAGAACAAATATAAGGTATATGGTATCAAGTTTGAGGAGAATTAGCATTTGGAGGAATACATGAAAGCGAAAGAATTGGCAGAAAAGTTGTTAGAGAATCCAGAATTTGAGGTTAAGGCAATCCATTTATATCCGAGCATAGGTTGGGGATTGACCATGGAAAAATATAGTGTTAATGGTCTTGCTGACGTAGGATACAGTGATGGTGTGGCTGTTTTGGATTTAGAACGAGAAGAAGATTAGTAGCATTTAGGAAGGAGGAAATAAAATGTTTGTAGTAACTACAGAGATGGGAACGAGAGAAGAGTTCTCAACGATGATCGAAGCCATAGAGGAAGCAAAAAGGATAGAGGCTAGTATACTACATCCGATAGCTTTTATTCATGAAGAAAATTAACATTTGGTATCTATTCCCCTTACGGGATGATACATACAACGGAATTTAATACTGGTCAGATTGCTAATATGTCACGATATACTTTCTGACCCTGGGCCGGGACCTATCAGACCTCCTTTACCCGGCCCGAAAGGAGGGATTATTTGAAGAATAAAAGAACTGTTAGCGAAGAAGTTCAGGCAAGGGTATATAATGTGCTCCTTGTAGGAAAAGAGAATGCATTGAATCGAGATGAACTGGTATCTAAGACAGGAGAAGAAGATAGAGACATACGAACCGCGATTGAAATGTTAAGACACGATAAGGTGATTCTTACATTGTCGAAAGGGAAAGGTTACTATATACCTCCTGATGATGCACAAGGGCGGCAGGAAGCCTATAAATGGATTGAAAGCCAGAATAGCCGGATAGAGAGCATAAAGGCGGCAGAGCGTGGCGCACAGCTCTTTATAAAACAAAATAAGAACACTAAAAGAAAAGATACCGGATTTCCTGGGCAATTGAGTATGTTTGGTGCAGGATTATGAGAGACAGTTTTGTAATGTATACAGCGAATATAGACCAAATATCACTGCTAAATATGGAGCAGAGAGGAAATCTGTTTACTGCTATCATGTTATATGCAGCAGACAAGGAACTTCCTCAGATGGATGGAATGACACAAATGGCTTTTAGCTTTATTAAGGCTCAGCTTGATAGAGATAATCAGAAGTACCAGAAGATGGTAGAATCCAGAAGAGAAGCTGGGAAACTTGGAGGAAGGCCAAAAGGTAGTGCTTCTTCTGATAAACCGGAAGAAGCAAAAAAAGCAAATGGTTTTTTTGAAAAGCAAACAGAAGCAAAAAAACATGATAATGATAATGTAAATGATAATGTAAATGATAATGTAAAAGATAAAAAAAACTATTGTGTGCGTTTTGAGCAGATGTGGCAAGCGTACCCGAGAAAAAAAGAGAAAGCAGCGGCCTATAAGGCATATAAGGCGCGCTTATCTGATGGATTTTCAGAGGACGAGCTGGAAACAGCAGTTAAAAGATACGCTGATGATTGTAAAAGTATGCACACGGAAGAACGGTATATCAAACATGCGGCTACCTTTTTTGGCCCAAATACGCCGTTTGCGGATTACCTGAAAGGAGATGGAGATGGACCCATTGCAGGAAATGCTCAGCCGAACACAGAAGGAACGCAGACATACAACGATGACTACCTCGAAGGAGCCGGGGAAGGGTTTGATGGCTTCTGATGTCTGCCCCAAATGCCACGGCACCGGATGGATATACTGGTTTGATGACGAAGGCCGGGAAAGCGGATATAGATGTGACTGTGGTCTGGTGGAACGACAGATTGCGGACAGGAAACTGGAATTTGCCAATATACCTGAGGCATTTAGAAACCTTGATATCCGTTCCTTCGACCTGGGGGTATACCGGAAGGATGAGAGCCGGAAGGTAATCAGGAATACCGGAGCAGCAATTAAATACTATCTGGACAACCTGGAAAGGATGCGGAAGGACGGGATGGGACTGTACTTGTATTCCGGGACTAAAGGGTCGGGAAAGACACGGATGGCCGCAAGCATAGCAAACGAGATGGTCAGTACATACAGGATGCAGGTTAAGTTTGCCGGCTCTATGCAGATTGTCAACGAGATTAAGGCCACATGGGATGATAAGGACAGAAGCGAGAGCGACCTGTTAAGAGCGTTATCCACTGTACAGGTCTTGGTGATAGATGATTTCGGAACGGAGCTTCCAAAGGACTGGATTGGAGAACGGTTTTACAGCATCATCAATGGCCGGTACCAGGACAAGCTGATAACGATATACACCAGCAATCTAAGCCTGCAGGACTTGAAATATGATGACAGGATAACCAATAGAATAAAGGAGCGTACATTCCAGCTACCATTCCCAGAGGAATCAGTCCGAGAGATAATTGCGGAGAAAAACAGACAGACCCTGATAGCTGGGATAAAAGGAGGAAACAAAGAAGCGTGAAAACGGAATTATACAATGACCATTTCCAAAATTACAAGAGATATGGCATACCCAAAGCGCAGTTGGTGATAGCTGATATCCCATATAATTTGGGTGTAAACGCATATGCGTCCAACCCAGAATGGTATATAGGTGGCGACAACAAGAATGGAGAGAGCAAAAAAGCCGGAAAGACATTTTTTAACACGGATTTGAATTTTAACATCGCAGAGTATTTCCATTTTTGTAATCGTTTGCTAAAAAAGGAACCGAAGGAAGTAGGAAAAGCGCCGTGTATGATTATATTTTGCTCATTCCAGCAGATTCAGACCGTGATTGATTATGCTAAGCGGTATGGATTTAGCAATTACATTCCTTTGGTATTTATTAAAAACTATTCAGCCCAGGTGCTGAAGGCAAACATGAAAATTGTAGGAGCGACGGAGTATGGGTTGGTGCTGTATAGGGAAAAACTTCCAAAATTCAACAACGACGGTCACATGGTTTTCAATTGGTTTTCTGTTACGAAGGAAAGCCAGTATCCCAAAATTCATCCGACGCAGAAAAGTGTATCTCTCTTGAAACGCCTGATTGAGATTTTTACAGACGAGGGGGATGTGGTAATTGATCCATGTGCTGGAAGCGGAACAACCTTACGAGCCTGCAAGGAGCTGAAACGCAATAGCTATGGGTTTGAAATATCAAAAGAATTTTATAAACGTGCGAAGGAAGAAATGCTATCGGATTTTAACTTTGCACAGGACAAGTACACAGGACAAATAAATTTGCTGGCTTTTCCTGAGGCGATTCCGGAATCTGGTATGCGCCCGGTGCGGAGCCGAGTGGGAAGATTGTAAGGTGTTGGTTGACGATGATAAGTATTAACTATTTTCGGATGGAGGCATAGGAATGAAAAGATTGACAGTAGAAAAGCCTGCCAGCGAAATGAACATGGTAGAGCTGGCACATAATTGCATGTATGCAAAGGACAGGTGGGCATGGTACAGAGATTATGATTCAGACATGGACCTGAGGGACTTCATCCGCAGATTCGGCGAGGCAGAGGGGGTAAGCAAACTGCCGGAGGACAATGAAGCATTGGCTGATATCCTCATGGACGACCTGCAATATGGTATCAATGACCCAAATGGGCGCACCGCATTGGTATACCGCCTTATGTGGGCAATGGCAGACCTAAGGGAAACACTTATGGACTATGAGAATACGGGTGTGAATCCGAAGGAAATAGAAGGGATGATACATAAGTGGATTCCCATAAAAGAGCGGCTGCCGGAAAAACCGAAAGAAAATCCGCTATATGATAACAAGCCATTGGAGATATATTTAGTGTCTGTCAAAAATACAGACTGTGTGATTAGGGCATTTTGGAACGGAGTATCATTTACTGATGGGTGGGAAAAACTGAATGTGCTGGCCTGGATGCCATTGCCGGAGCCATATAAGGAGGCAGAGGGATGAGTTGGAGATATGTCCTTGATATGTACTCAACCATGGATATCGCATATGCAATAATGATGATGCGAAAAGCATGGTATAGATTCTTTGTCTTAGGAGATGGAAATGTGTACTTTTGTAAAAACGGAGAGGCATACGAAACAGGACTTACATTAACAGAACTATTTTAAATCGTTAAGCTGTCATATCGGCTATACGGCGCAAGGACGAACGAGGGACCTTGTAAAAAAATCTCCGGAGCAAAAACCAGATAGACAATAAAAAAGAGGGTGAGCTGATAACGCGCCGAGAAAGCAACGGGAGCGCCATGCCAAAGTTGGACGGCAGCCGGGGCCGTTGATTGGGCCAAAGCCAAAGCTGGGAGCCAGTACCGGAAATTTTTTAATCGTAGTTTATAACACAGCAGCGCATACCGGTACCTGATTCGCAGGACCGTGACTGCGTAAAGATAGCTGGCATGGCTCTGGTGTATGCACAACCAGTAAGACCAGCAGCGGATGTGCCTATGGAGAGATAATGGAGGACCATACGGCCAGGGGTTCCGGTCTGGCGCACATCCACTATATCGAAATTTATAGGAGAGCTGCGACATGAAAAACGAAACAATGACAGTGGACGATATTGAGTGTCCATACTGTGGCAGGGTATTTGATGGCGGTGAGGCAACAAATTATGATACCACATGTGATTTTGTAAACTGCCCTACATGCGATGGCGAGATAGAGGTATTACAGTCTGTAACTTATACTTGTCACCCAGTAAAAAATTAGCCTGCAAATGAAAAGTCAATAGAGAATTGAGGAAGTTTGCAAAAAAGTTTTATGCAGCGTTTAGGAACTACAAAAAGACCACCGTAAAACGCTGGCCTATTGGATGTTAAGTCAAGGTTATTCTGGTTTGGGTAAGGCAGCTAAATACTCCTTCACACGGCCATAGTAGATTCGCAGGAACTTATTGGCACCGGCAGTCATGTAGACATAGTACGGCTTCCCTTCTGAACGTTTCTTGTCCAGAAAGCGATAAACAGCGTCATCGGAAGGAGCGGACTTAATTAGGACGTCCATGATCTGAAACAACGTTTTGCGCAGCTGCGGTGATCCTCGCTTGGATGTACGGACACTACGTGCCTCATAGGTGCCGGATTGATTGACCCCAGGGTCCACACCGGCAAATGCAGTTAATGCTTCACGATGGGAAAAGCGAGAGAGATCGCCTATTTCGGCCATAAGTTGAGGGCCGAGTGAGGGGCCTACCCCCTTCATGGCCATGACTACCTGATACTCTGGCAGTTGGGCGGCGAGACGGTTCATTTCCAGGCGGAGCTGTTCCACTGTGAAAGATACCGTATTGAGCTGCTCCACAGCCTGCTTAACCAAAAACTTAGTCACAGAGTCTTTCGTGAACACGGAAATCAGTTCTTTGGAAAACGAATAAATCTGTGCTGGTTTCTCTGGTTGGAAGTTATAGCCGTGCCGTTTGCACCATTTTTGATAGCGCTCAGTAAACGTAGCAAGCCCAAGAGAACGCACACAGTCCACGTGCCAGAATGAGGAAACAAAGTCTACCCATTTCTGGCTGCCATCGCTGCGGGCAGGACTGTCAAAGAAGTCATTAATGCCAGGGTAAGTCTGATCCAGCAGGGAGATGAGGTTGTTCTTGTAAGAGGTTTTCTGTTTCATGTAGAAGCTGAACTGGTGATTCATGGTTTTTAATTGATTGCGAATGATATCCATACTGGTATACTGGCGCAAATCCTGCCAGTTGTCAAGAGCATAGCGTGCAATCTTAACGGAATCAGCTTTATCTGTTTTAACTTTACGGAGAGTGTTATTGCCGTAATCCTTAATCAGCTTTGGATTAACCGTACTGACAAAGAAACCAGAGTCAGAGAGCCATCGGGCCATAGGTTCGTAATACCGTCCTGTATGCTCCATGATAATCCGAGTACTACCGTCCAGAGAATTGAGCTGATCAACTAGCTGATGGAAACCACTGGAAGTATGCGGAACTTCAAATGGCTTGGCAACAATTTCGCCGAACGGGCGGAGGGCAGCAACCATACTTTTACCTTTAGAAACATCAATACCAACTGCGTTCATAGATCCAACTCCTTATTTAGATTTGTAATGGGAACCCAACCTTTACTCATTGCCGATTCTATCTACTGTGGTGTGACACGGACGTACTGGTAACCAGCAGTTCAACCTGCATAAAACGAACGGCTGCGAATGAGAGGCCGGCAGACAGACTAATTTACGGACGAAAAGTCCAGCATTTTGGCCGTCAGCCCATTGCACTCTCTATTCTAACAGCTTTAGCAACAAGATGGATATAGACACGACTGGCTGTCGTGTACTTTACCCATAAATACATTGTAGTAGCATTTCCGGGGAAAACGGAGGAGGATATCATGTGTGACATGAAAAAGATAGATTCTTTAATAAACGCATCTGAAGAACAAAAAGCATATTTGCAGTCGGCTTTAATGTATTCCCCTATCTGTTGGAAAGATGGAAGATTCAAATTTGACCGGGAACCATGCGGTAAAGATTGCTATACCTGCATGTACGATACTTTTGGAGAATTAGTTCAGTGAAATTAGGATATTCCGTAGAAAGCAGGTGAATTATGTACGGAAATGAAGGCGAAAAATGGGTAATGATAACCGAGTTATCTATAAATGGATTAATGATTAATGAGGTCGGTACAGAATTTGAGATTGCCCCATATTACTCTGTACCACATGGGTATACATCCATCAAGTATGAGGGCATACTGCTTTTCATCCCAGATGATATATTTAACGAGCATTTTGTAAAGCTGGAGAAATATAAACAATACTATCAACTGGGAGATGTTATTAAAATTAATGCCAATGGAAATCTGAGTGAGTATATTATCGAGGATATAACCGGTGATGGGCATTATGTGACGTTACAACTTGAACAGAATTAACAATTTTGGAGGTAAAGGTGGACAAAGAAAGTAAGCCATGTGAATCATGTAGATTTAAACCGGAATGCAGGTATGCGCATGATTTTGAGGTAGAGGAGTGCAAGGATTGGGGAGCGAGAGAGGAAGATGAGGAATGAAGAGAAAACGGAAAAAACAGTGTCACGCAAAAGGAAAGGTGATAGCCTGGCCTGGGCGTATGAACAGGTGCAGGAAGAGTGATTGTAAAAAGTGTCATTGCTATTATTAAAATTTTAAGGAGAAAGGAATGGCAAAGTGCAGTAAACAAACAGAGGATATGTGTCTATGTAGAGATTGTGCAGTTATAAACTGCGAACGGTATAACTGCCGTGAGTGCGAGACGATCACGCACGAAAGAATCCATGAAGTATTTTTCTGCAACAGTTTCCGCGAGCAGGATAGTAGCAGATAAAATTAATATTTACTAAACGGAGGAACTGGCAGTGGATAAGATATTAAAAACATGCTGGTGGTACATAGTGCTTGCTTTAGTATGGCAAGGTTTGGAGCTATTAATATACCACCAGATACAGCCGAGGGTAGTTGACGACATTATGGGACTTTTGTATTTGCCCTTTATCTACAGGGCAGTAGATTAGGATTTGAAAGGTTAAAGACGTGATAAGACAAGAAATTGAATTTCATCCGATGTCAGAACTGCCTAAAAATTCAGGATATGTATTATTGGCAATTCGACACAATAGTCTTAATGATGTGGTTATGGGACATTGGAGTGTTTTAAGAGGATTTCAATGTGGGATATATCCCGCATCGGCCAATACGGTATTCTGCTATTGGGCATATCCTCCGAAGCATCCAGACGGAGAGGAATGGAAAAAGTAAACTCATTCCGGGAACCAGTTGGGGCTGCGGGCTTCTGTGCAATATGGCAGAGAAATGGAGAGGCTGGTATAAGAAAAAAGCAGCATAATTGCAAATTAAAATTTAGGAGGTTTGTATGGAAGAAAAGAGAAGCACAGGATTACATGATATCAACGGAGAAGAAATTTTTGAAGGTGATACTCTCGAATATACTGATATCGAAGGAAAACTTAACCATTTCACAGTGAAATGGAGTAACTATTGGAATAAATTTATCGGAGATGCTTATGGAGAAATATATGATTTGTCACCAGATTATTTCTGCAAGGCTGAGAAGGTAGATTAGCATTTCCCGAAGTTATCGGGGGAAAGGTGGAGTTATGCAATTACAAGAAACAGACCATAGTTATTATTGTAGCGAAAGTAACTATTATGTTGGCAATCAGAGTGGCGAAAATTTTGGTAGATGTGAATATAATACGTGGGCAGATTTTCAAGAAGAATGGCTTGGCTCTGACGGCATAAGCATTAATATGGACTTCAATTTGTGTTTTCGCTTTGACATTAAGCAGACGCCAAAGAGGGATGAATTTGAACTATGGTTATTCTTCATTTTACAAAGAAAAGGGATTTATCGTCCGGTATGGATAAAGCATATTGAAGAAAAGAATATGCCAGAGGTGGAACGATTTTTAAAAAAGCAATGGAAATATATGCAGAATCAATGGAAAGAGATCGCTGAAAATTCCCATTTCCGGGAAAACCGGAGGAAGGAAGGAAGAATAATATGCAGAAAGTAATTGAAAAAGCTGTGATAAAAATCACACAGGAGATGGAAAGGAACCGAAAAGCCTACAATGAGGCGCGGGGCAGTTATAATGATACAGGATATGACAGGTATTACAATAAAATGACTAAGCTTGATGCCGAGTACGAAGAATTGAAAGCTTTTTTACACCCGGAAGAAAAGAGTGAGGTTCCGGAGGTTTATCGGGAGTGCGATGAGTTACGGCAGATGTTACGAAATCTAAAGAGCAAATGGCAATATTTGAGAGCAGACTTGCCAGTGTCAGCGGATACAATTGGTATTGATGACTTGCTTCGTGATGTTCGCTAAATTAGAATTTAGGCGATTGCCGGAAAGGAAAAGTATATGACTGTAGAACAGATTGCCATTAGGCAGGAAGTAAGGCAGATGCTTAATGAAGCAGGAATCAATAAAAACACGTTAAAGGATATGGTTAAAGAGGTTCTACAAGAAGAACTTAAAAGGGCAATATTTCAAGCGCTGCATGAGACAAATACAAGTGATGCTATATCAAATAAAATTGAACAGTGCATAGATAAAAGCGCAAGAAGTATTGTCCGTGAAGAAATCAGAGACAGGGTAATGGGCACGTTCGGAAGAATGACGATTTCAGTGGATATTACGGACAAAGAGGGGCAGAGCGTTATAATACGCTAAACTGAAATTTTCTAAACCTAAGAAAAAACAAATTGAGGAACAAATTATATGCACAGAATAAAAACTGAGCGGTGGTCACCCGCCAAGATGACTCCACCGCTCCCGTAAATACGTCTGAGTATATTATACCTTACTCAGACGTGAAAATCAATACGAATGAGGAGGATATAATTATGAGTACACAGACAATAAAAGCTGAAATAATCAACAATGTACTGGTAGCAATGTCCTTATATATCATGGAGCAGCAGACTCTTACCATTCTTCAAAATGTAATGCAGCAGGAATTAGTAAGGGTGAATATGGAGGAAATAACTACACTTCCAGCAGAAAGAAAGGATGATATAAGCCAGAGGAATCAGTACATAATACAGTTATTCTTGATAAAAAAGCGTGATTTGGCACGAGGAACCAAAGAAAACTATCTTAACGCCATACGAAGATTGCTGACAGAGATAAGCACAAAATCACTGGACCAGATGGACACCACTGATATTGATTGGTATTTATCGCGATATGAAATCAGAAATGTGTCCAGTGGAGGAAAGAAAAACCAGCCTAGCACTTATAATAACGAGCGCCGTTTTCTGTCAGCATTTTTTACATGGATGCGCCTTGAAAAGCTTATTGCAGATAATCCGGTAGAGTCTATACCTGCCAAGAAAGTACCCATTAAACCTATTGATTACTACAGCCCGGAAGAATCAGCAAAGTTAAGGGATGCGTCCAAAAATATCCGTGAGAGGGCATTGCTGGAGGTGTTGCGCAGCACTGGAGCCAGGATAGGGGAGATTGCGGAAATAACTCTGGACCAGATAGACATGAGAACCGGAGATATATGGATACAGGGAGAGAAAAGCGGAAGATATCGGACTATTTATCTGGATGATGATGCGCGGCATTACTATGGCTTGTATTTAGATAGCAGGAAAGATGATTGTCCATATATGTTCCCGCGCTCCAGAAAACCGTATGGAAAGATGACTACTTGTGGATTTCGGGCGATATTGAAAACCATAAGAAAGAGAACCGGCCTAACATGTCGGGTATATCCGCATAAGTCACGTAAGACGCTGGGAATGAATCTGAAAAACAGAGGAGTTGATATTGGGACCATACAGGAAATTATGGGACATGCTGACCCAGGAGTTACGGCACGTTATTATGCACAGTCTAACCCGCGCACTCTTCGTTCAGTAAGAGAAAGAGTTAATGTGTAGGAAGGAGGGCTATGAGGACCAGGGACAAGAACTATAGTGATTATGGCATTACCGATGATGAAGCCAAACGCATAAAAGAATACTGCCAGACCGCCAGCGTAGAAGATAAGCTTACATTGTTCCAGTGTGCTATATCCTCGGCTCCTGGACTGGAGGTGGAGATATACGAAAGCCTTGTAAGTAATATCGGATATGACAAGCTGAGTAAGCGAAAGAATATACCAATTAAGCGGGATGATTTTTACGGATATCAAAGAAAAACGCTGGATGAATATAGGCGGTTAATGACGTTGTTCGGGAGGTGGAAAGGATGACAATTGGTCATATAAAAGCAAGTGAGTTATTACGAATTGGTGATAGCATTCGCATACTAAGAAAAAATAAGGGTTGGACGCAAAAAAAGCTTGCTAGCGAAAGTGGAATTCACGAAGTACAGATTCGTAGATATGAAAACAACCATTCACTTCCCAGAGATGAACAATTGCAAAAGCTTGCAAATGCTTTAGGAGTAGAAAACGATTTTTTCACACAAATGGAGAATATATATGGCAGGAATCAATGATTACATAAGAATAGGAAAAAGAATGAAACAAGCAAGGATAAAAACCGGTATTTCACAAAAGGAAATGGCAATAAGACTTGGATTAGCTCTCTCTTCTTACTCAAATTATGAAAATGAATACAGGGAACCAAGCATTAACTTGATATATTCATTTTGTAAGGAAGTTAGTATGACGATAGATGAATTGATACGGATGGAGTTTATGACAATTGGTAAAAACTTCAAAATGAACATTGATACTGGAAAACAGATAAAAGAAGCAAGAGTAAAAGCAAAATTAACACAAGAAAAGTTGGCACAAAAAGCAGGAATTTCTGTTTTTACCTTACAGAAATATGAATCAGGCGACCGAAATCCCAAAATTGAATCATTACAAAAAATAGCAAATGCGTTAGGTATTTCAATTACTCAATTTAAAAGTATGTAAAAATGTGGGGACGGTTTGATTACCATACGCATGGTAAAATTAGTATAGGACTATTATACCGTGTGAAGCACAAAGAATAAGGGGTGGTGATTGTGGCTTCCAGATTAACAGATAAACAGAAAAAGAAAATAATAGCTGATTATGTGGAATCTGGAAGCTATCGTGCCACAGCAAAAAAATTCGGTGTTTCAGATAACACAGTAAAAAACATATGCGCAAAAAGTGCAGATATTGCGCAGAAGTGCGCACAAAAAAAAGAACAGAACACAGCCGATATGTTGGCATATATGGATTCCAGGAAAGAACAAGCACAGGGGATTATTGATAAATATCTTGAAAAGCTGGCGGACCCGCATAAGCTAGAAAATGCTACTATCTCCCAAATTGCAACAGCAATGGGGATAGTAGTTGATAAGTTTATGGATAATGCAAAAAAGGGAGAAAATGCACAAGGGGTCACTATACTGAATGATATACCAAAACCGGAGAAAGGGAATGATGATGCATGAGTGACATAATAAATCTGACTGATGTAATCGCCCCATCCTTCTATGACGTTCACTGGGATATTCTGGACGGTAATCATACATATTACGACCTGTATGGCGGGCGAGGTTCCGCAAAGTCCTCTTTTATATCCGGGGAAATCGTACTGGGAATAATGGATGACCCACAGGCCAATGCTGTCATATTCCGAAAATACGCTGTTACAATTGGAGAATCAGTATTTGAGCAGATACAGTGGGCCATAGATGCACTGGGAGTAACGGAATTATGGGAATCCCGTACAAGCCCATACCGATTTGTTTATAAGCCGACAGGACAAAAAATAATATTCCGTGGACTTGACAAGGCAAAGAAAACAAAATCTATAAAAGCCAGTAAAGGATACTTTAAATATCTATGGTTCGAGGAACTGGACGAATTTGCAGGACCGGAGGAAATACGAACTGTTGAGCAGTCAGTATTGCGTGGTGGCAGCAAGTTTGTTGTGTTTAAATCCTTCAACCCGCCTATCAGTCAAAGCAACTGGGCGAATCAGTATGTAAATACTCCAGACGATAGCGCGTATAGGCATAAAAGCGATTACCGTTCTGTTCCGGTTGAATGGCTGGGAGAAATGTTTATTGAACGCGCCGAACATCTTAAAGCCACCAATGAGCGGGCATATAACCACGAGTATTTAGGTTTGCCGGTTGGGCTTGGCACAAATATATTTGATATGCTGGAGATTAGAACAATCACGGATGAAGAAATACAGAAATACGAAAGCATATATCAAGGGCAGGACTGGGGATGGTGGCCTGACCCTAAAGCATTTATTCGTGCAGCTTATGTGCCAAACAAAGAAAAGATTATCTTATTAGACGAATTGGGAGGATGCAAAATCCGAGTAAAAGAAATGGCAAAACAAATCAAAAAAGCTGGATACGATGACTATATGATATACTGCGGATTGGATGATGATGAATTTGTTATAGATTTTCGAGATGCGGGACTTCCGGCCAGGGATGCGTCTGCTGGACCTGGAAGCAGAAAATATACATTTGAATGGTTGCAATGCCGTACAATTGTTATAGACCCGGCACGTACACCGCGGGCATACAAAGAAATCATAGAATATGAGCATGAGGTTGACAGCAACGGTGAAGTGATATCGGATTACCCGGATGGAAACGACCACTGGATTGATGCACTCCGCTATGCTACAAGCCCATTATCAATGAGAAGGGGAAACAGCGCATGACAGAATATAGCAAAAAGCGAATAGGACAATTTCTAAAAAAGTATGTTGATATTTCCCCTGGTCATTCATACACAGAAGAATGTGTTATACGGCAAGGAATAAATGAACTAACATCAAACTGCATCTATACACCTAAAGGATTGCAGAGACAGATATTAAAGGAACAATTGGTATTGTTGCCTTTAAGCTATATTGAAAATTGTGCAAAATACAGGTGACTAAATGGGACTAATAACATGGGCTAAAAAGGTGATAGGAATGATATTCAAGCGACAGGCAGAAGAAGATTTTAATGTTGAGTCAGTGGTATCCCCGGAGATGGAAAGCAAGATTGCAGAGTGCTCCAATATCTACCGGGGTACGCCATATTGGGTAAATGCTGACGATAACGTTAAGACAATCAATTTTGCAAAGGCTATATGCTCCGAGACGGCCCGCCTTGCTACCCTGGCAATCGGAATACAGATTGATGGGAGCGCGCGGGCGGCATGGCTCCAGGAGCAGATTGATAAGATATATTTCCAGATTCGTCACTGGGTAGAATATGGTATGGCCTACGGCACAATCATCCTTAAGCCAAATGGTAAGGGATTGGACATATTCACTCCAATGGATTTTATCATTACAGACTGCGACAATGAAGGTATATACGGAATCGTATTTAAGGATAGCTACAGCGAGAACGACAAGTATTATACCCGATTTGAGTATCATAGGTTTGTCGAGGTCAAGGATGGGGAAAACACCTATTACCCATATTACATATCCAATAGAGCCTATGTGTCCCGCTCTGCAAAAAGTGTGGGGGACCCGATAGCATTAAATAGGACTAAGTGGTCTGACTTACTTCCAGAGACACCGCCTATACTCAAGGCTAACAATGATAAAATAGACGGCCCCATGTTTGGTGTACTCCGCACTCCACAGGCTAACAATTTGGATATCTCATCACCTTTGGGATTACCAATATATGCTGAGGCCATAGAAGAATTAAAGGACCTTGATGTGGCATATAGTCGGAATGTGGGTGAAATATTTGACAGTGAGAAAATTATATTAATTGATGACCAATTAATGCTTGGTGATGGAAGAAATTTAAAACGCCCAGGAGTAAATAAAGTTAAATTACCCCATTATGTAAGAAATGTATTTGGAAATAGTAATGGAGAATTTTACCATGAGATTAATCCATCGTTAAATACTGATATAAGACTTACTGGAATTAATAATCTTCTTTCATTTATTGGATTCAAGTGCGGATACTCCAACGGGTACTTTGTACTTGACGAAAAAACAGGTATGGTCACAGCAACACAGGTAGAAGCTGATGACCGCCGCACTATCCAGTTAATTAAGGATGTGCGCGACAAACTGGAAAGTTGCCTTGATGGCGCAATATATGCGCTCAATGTATATGCTGACCTGTACGGACTGGCACCCGCCGGCAACTACGAAATCACATATGATTTTGGGGACATTACATACAATCGTGAAGAGGACAGAGCAAGATGGTGGCAGTATGTTGTGCAGGGGAAGGTACCACCCTGGATGTATTTCCAGAAGTTTGAAGGGTTATCCGAGGAAGATGCAAAGGCTATGGTACAGGAAGCACAACCGAAGGATGGGCGGAGGATGTTTGAGGAGGAATAAATTGAGAAGCTTATTAATTTGGATAGTATTCAATATACCACTTGGTCCATTTGCCCCGAAAGTATTTGAATGGTCGATTAGACATAAGGGAAAGAAGGAAGAGTAAATGTTAAGCCCTGATTACCTTGCAAGAATCGCAGAAGGAAGCGAAGAAATAGCCTCACAGCTTCATACATACATTATCCGTCAGATAATAGACCGCATGATGATACGCATAGGCCGCGGAGATGATTACCTGCTCACCTCCTCTGACCGATGGCGAATACAGATATTGCAGGATGCAGGATATCTGCTGGAGGATATAACGGTAGAGTTATCCAAAATCACTAAGCGGCAGGAAAAAGAAATCAAGGCCGCAATGGAAGAAGCGGGAGTCAAGGCCCTGGAATACGACCATAAAATATATGAAGCTGCTGGTTTATCTCCAATTCCTCTTACTCAATCTCCGCAGCTTATCCGACTGATGGAACGAAACATGGATGCAACAATGGGAGAGTGGGAAAACTATACTAGGACCACAGCAGAAGCCGCACAAAGGCTTTTTATAAACGAATGTGATAATGCATACCACCTTGTATCTTCTGGGGCTGTATCGTACACACAGGCTGTCAAAGAGGCAGTTAATAATGTGGTATCGGGCGGAGTGATAGTACACTATCCTTCGGGCCATAAAGACACCATAGAAACTGCTACGGCGCGTGCAGTACGTACTGGAGTAGCCCAGGCTACAGGCGATATCTCTATTAAGCGTATGGAAGAAATGGACTGGGATATCATACTGGTGTCAGCGCACATCGGGGCCAGAACTGGGGATGGGGGACAGAATCCAGGAAATCATTTATGGTGGCAAGGTCAGTTTTACAGCAGGACCGGAAAGGATAAGCGCTTCCCTACATTTTCCCAAACTGGATACGGAACGGGAGAAGGATTATGTGGATGGAACTGCCGTCATAGTTTCGGTAGTGGGGATGGGGTAAACAATCCATACAAAGATATCCAGACCGCAGACAATTACAAAGTTGAGCAGTTGGAGAAGCGGCAGAGAACACTTGAACGTCGCATTAGAAAGACCAAACGAGAAGTTATGGGAATGCAAGAGGCTGTGGATAAATGCAAAGACGAACCAGCTAAATTTGAAATGCAGCTTGACCTTGACCGCAAGTCGTATCTGTTACAACGGCAGAATAAGGCATACAACGAATTTTGTAAAACGAACGGCTTGCGCACCCAGCAGGAACGGTTACAGATTGCAAAATGGAACCGGGAGCAGGCCGCAAAGGCTAAGGACGCAGCGCGGCGGTATCAGAATGTGAAAGGGAATTAAATGAACGAAATTAATTTTAATGACGTTCCCAAGGATGAAACATGGGAAATTCCGAAAGAAGTAATAAATTACTATATGCGGAGTGGTTATAGCGAAAAGGGAATACCTTTGAATATTTCTACCTGTAAAGAAATATTTGATATTTTAAAAATGGAGAATAGAAATGAGCAGATGGAAACCATATAATCCTAATCCTAAAAATGCCCGTGTGGGGGATTGTCCCATCCGGGCTATAACCAAAGCCCTTGACAGCGACTGGGAAACGGTATTTGCTGGTGTAACTGTCTGCGCCTGTGCTTTATCTGATATGCCATCTGCAAACCATGTGTGGGGCTCCTACCTACGCCAGAATGGATTCAAACGGTACATAGTGGATGACCACGGACAAGATGTTTACACGGTTGATGACTTCTGCCAGGACAATCCTATGGGAACATACATTTTAGCAATTACAGGGCATGTGGTGTGCGTGCAGGATGGTTATTACTGGGACACATGGGACAGCGGGCAGGAAATACCAATATACTACTGGGAAAGGCGATAACATGGACATAATGGAGTTTGGAAAAACGGTTTTGGCAATATTTGGAGCGATATCTGTTTTAGGTGGTGGGTTTGCTGTAATACATAAATGGATATCTCCTGCCATTAAAATGAATAAGCGTGTAGAGATATTAGAGGAACATGATAGACGAGATTATGATGTCATGAAGAAGTATGCCGAAAGAGATTCGCTAATTCTTGAAGTACTGCTAACGATGCTTGATAGCCAAATTGCGGGGCCTGGAAGCAACCTTGAACAGTTAAAAAAAACGAGAGAAAAACTTATTTTGTATCTTGCGCAGAAATAATAAGAGGTGTGTTTTTTAAAGTATATGACTTTACGGTGCCAGAGTTAAACTATTTCCGTACATACTGCAATTTCACAAATGATGAGCGGCAGCTATTTGAATTACGTGCACAAAACATGCCATTGGAACAATGCGCAGAACAAATGAATGTCAGTGTGTCCACGGCGAAAAGATTAAGCCGAAAAGTCAACAATAAAATTATAAGGGTGTGTTGATATAGAAGAAAATTGCTAATTTTATATATCAAAAAGACTTCCATCTTTAATGATTGAGAGATTGTTTAAGATGGAAGTAATTTTGATATATAAAATATTTCCCATCACAAAGTCAATATGCCACATCACCAACCATCGAAAACCTCAACCTTTAGACCCGGAAGCCCGTTTATGACAGCGGTGTAATATGGATATCCCTTGATGGGTTCTAGACTTAAGGACCTGAATACCTTTGCGGGAGGATATTGACCATTTGGGCAGTTGTGTTCCCACCAATATAATTTGTCTAGTGACATGCTTCCGCTGGGACGTGCAGCAGATATGTCGTTTCTGAACATAGTGCACATTGCGTCCCTTATGGCAAGCGCATCCCCATACGTGAATCCAGTAAGCTCCGCCAATTGCGGGTGCATGGAGCCACGGAATACATACGCGCCGCAATTGATTATGTATCGGACTCCAAATGTGTCACTTGCTTTCCCAGACTTGTTGTCCGAATCGTTTGTATTGACTGATTTCGTAATGTTTTTAGGCTGTATTGTGACGGTATCCAACGATACAGCATCCTGGATGGATACAGGCCCTCGGACGGCTTCTGAGAGTCCTCCATCCGCTTGCTTGAAAGCGAAGACCTGACCAAAGGCCCGGACATCCATCCATTTTTCACATGCTGATTTTCTGTATTGCCTGACATCCTTGGACTTCAAGGCTTTTTCCATATCAGGATTTGCCCTGGCCCTCCCATGAAGGCTTTTCTGTCCTTCCGGGAGGGCGTTACTGGTGACAACAAAGATATCGTACCCGTTACTAAAAAGTTCGTTACGAATTTTGCGCTTGATGCAGACATCCGATATGATTCCGTACCCATCAAAATCCTGGCGCGGGACATTTCCGTTAACCGGGTCACCGTTAGGGTTGCACCGTTCAGCAATTATGATGCCGCAGAAATCAATCCTGTTCGATAAGGTCAATAAACCCATCATCCCCCTCCTTTTCTTTCGTGAATACCGCATATCTTATAAGGTCCGTGACATAAGGGGAGGCATTACGGGAGGATTGTGCGTTTGATTCCCAGCTTTCGATTGTCCGTAGTGGGATTCGATATAGTTGGGAGAACTTTCGCATGCTTACCCCGGTGCGCTTTCGCAAGCCCGTGAAGTCTAAATTGACAAGGTCAAAGATTAGCGCTAAATCGTCTACGACCCCAGCAACGTTAGATTCTTTCATCCACGACTGCCATCCAAGTGTCATGATGAATTCCTGGCAGTCATCGTGTTTTGAAGCTTCATCACATAATCTAATAAATGTTGTGTATAGCATTTACGCCTCCTTCTAAAATCATGCCCATAACCTCTCTTCACCCTGGCGCTGAATTATGAGTCCGTTTTAGCGAATCATGCACAGGGATTCTCCAGCAATTTCACCGTTTTCCCATACCGTGACAATTGCCTCGAGAGCTTCCTGTCCTTCAAGCGCCTCCTCTGCTGCGGCTATCGCCGCGCAATAGGTTTCGTACCAGTCTGACATATCTGACGCATTCCAATCGTTATCGCTGGCTGCGCTTCTGATGTTTAATGCATAATCTTTCTTCATTTTTATGTCTCCTTTGTTTTAATGGTTATCCATTTGTTTATGTCTTTATTATACCATGCATTGTGCGGTACGTCAAGGGAGATATGAAGACTTATTTAAAAAGTTTCGATGGTCTAGAGTTAAAGAATTTTTTGGTCATATTGTGATGATTTTAGATATTAGAATACTTTCTTGATACTTTTATAAGCCTTTGACGAACTGTCAGAGGCTTATTTTTTATGGGATAATTGGATTATAAAAGAACGGAGGGGATATAATGCCGCAACCATTTATCAATCCAAACTATCTGAATACATATCCAAACGCATACCCGTATCAACCACAGATGCAACCACCAATGGACCGATTGCAGCAGCTACAGGCACCATACCAGATGCCGCAGCAGACGCAAGTACCGCAGGTCCCCCAGACCAACCAAGGAATATTATGGGTGCAGGGCGAAGCCGGGGCAAAGTCGTATTTAGTGGCGCCCAGTACATCTATTTTGCTGATGGACAGCGAAAATGAGTATTTTTATATTAAGACAACCGATGCGGCAGGGATGCCAACACTCCGCACTTTTGAATATAAAGAGATTGTCAATGGTCAGAAAAAGGAATCTGCACCGGCTGAAAATCTGGATGAAAAGTATGTTACCAGAAACGAGTATCAGGATTTAAAGGCAAAATATGATGAATTATATGGCCTTTTAGAATCCAGCACAGCGCCAAGCGGAAAGGGGAAATAATATATGAATCCATTATTTAGCATGTTGGGCGGCGGCTCACCAATGGGCGGCATGATGCCTGGAATGGGTGGGGGAAACAACCCAATGCAGATGATTCAGAAGTTTATGGAATTTAAGAACAACTTCAAGGGGAATCCCCAGGAAGAAGTGCAGAAGATGCTACAGTCCGGGCAGATTACCCAGCAGCAGTTAGACCAAGCCCAGCAGATGGCCCAGCAGTTTCAGCAGATGCTTGGAGGCATGAAAAAATAGTACATAAATCAATGCGCATGATTTTGTAAATAAATTTAAAGGAGTAAATATTTATGGAAAGTGGTTACTCTTTAGCGGACATTGCAGCCGCTACAGGAAACGGAAATAACAGAAATGGTGACGGTATGTGGGGAGATTGGATTTGGATTATCGTTCTCTTCCTGTTCGCCGGGGGAGGCTGGGGCAATGGCTTCGGCGGCAACGGTGCAAATGGAGCGGGACTCCAGGGTCTTGCTACCAGAGCAGATATCAATGAGGGTTTTGCTTTGAACGGTATAGAAAACGGAATTAGGGGTATCCAGCAGGGTATCTGTGACAGCACATACGCGCTGAACAACACTATCACCAGCGGATTCAACGGTGTTGACCGCAGCTTATGCCAGATGGGCTATCAGCTCCAGGATTGCTGCTGCCAGACACAGCGCGCAATTGACGGCGTAAACTACAATCTGGCTACACAGTCATGTGATACCAGAAATACAATCCAGAACGCAACAAGGGATTTACTGGATAATAACAACAGCAACACCAGGGCTATCCTTGACTTCTTGACCCAGGACAAGATTTCCAGTCTCCAGGCAGAAAATCAGACTCTTAGGTTCCAGGCAAGCCAGACTGCCCAGAACGGCTTTATTGATGCAGTTGGTAACACCATCGTTGCACAGCTTCGTCAGCCGCAGCCTGTACCGGCTTATACGGTTCCGGCACCATATCCATATGCCTCTAACTGTGGTTGTGGATGCAATACTGGATGCGGATGCTAAATCGAAACGAGCAGTTTTATGATAATCTTGCTTTGTATGCAACTGCGTTGCAAATGATAGATTTGCTTTTACTCGTTGGTGACGTTTCTAATAATGATATATTAGAGGCGTTGCAACAGCAAAATAAAGAATACATGGAGAAGATTATCGACCAAAACAACCGTATATTGCGTATCTTGTCCGAAAAGGACATGTCTACTGAATAGTAGTATTACACACATAGAGGGGTAGGCACAGGCTTGCCCTTCTGTGCATATAAGGAGGAATTATTATGGCAGATTTTGTAACTGCTGGCACACAGACCGTTGAAGTCAATGCAAGTGTACTATTTGCAGCAAACCGGGTATATTCCTGTAATTGCCCAAATATAAGGCATGAGCCACTTTCTGGGAGAGTGGTTTTACTTCCTGGCCTGTACCGTGTAGGCTTTAACGGAAACTTTTCCGCAGCCGCAGCAGGTGACGTTATCTTTGAAGTGCAGCAGGACGGCGAAGGCATTCCCGGTGCAAGAATCCAGAACACAGTTGCCGCCGGCGCAACAATCAATGGGGCAGCAACTGTAGAAGTAAGGGTGTGCAAACCATGTTGCGCTACCTTATCGGTAAAAAACGTTGGAGCCACAGCGGCGACAGTATCAGACGCTAACCTTGTTGTTAGCAGAATAGGTTAAGGGGGTAAGGCTATGAGTTATAAGATGATGCAGAATATCCACGAAGAGCTGGATAAGATTGCGGAAAAGGGCCTGAACACTAGCAACCTTGAAACCGCATACAAACTGATAGACATGTGGAAAGACATGGAGAATGTAGAGTACTGGAAGTGCAAAGAAGAGTACTACAATCAGGTAATGGACGAAATGGACGGCGGAGAATACAGCGAAGCGCGTCGCAAGCGCGACAGCATGGGACGTTATAGCCGTGCTGATGGAATGTCGCAGGACTATGATAGTGACAGTTCTTATCGCGGCACACGCGGGAAACATTACGTCAGAGGACACTACAGCCGTGCGACCGGTCCGGCCTATGACGACTACATGAATCAGAAGCAGAGTTACAGAAGCGGCGGGAAAGATGAAGATTGCAAGCGGCGTATGCTTGCAGCCCTGGAAGAGCATATGGACGAACTGACAGAAGAATTAGGCGAAATGTCCAAAGATGCCGACTGCCGGGAAGAAAGAGAAACCATGAAAAGGTATATTGAAAAGCTTCGTAATATGATGTAATAAATTGGCGGTGGGAAAAGTCCTGCCGCCTTTTAATTGTATTATAAACGAAATCACTAATTGCTTTTTCGTTCATTGTACCATTTTAAAAAATCTCCAAATATCTGATTTTCGGCAGTTTCACGCGCTTTAATAGCCTCTTGTTTGTCTGCAAAGCTCCCAAGATAAAAGCGTTTTCCTTGAAAGTATATGTAAGCAATCCAAGTATCTGATTTACCTTTCTGGCGATGCAAAGATACTCCTCTATGCCCAGACGATGTATTTGACTGGGGCTTTTTAGAGGTAATGCGGGATATGTTTGTCCCCAAAACTTGACCGACCTTATCAGACAATGGCATGTTTTTAAGATTCCTGGCCTTATAGCAACCGCATGAAATAATTTCTCCACCAGTAACTAGACCAATACGCCTTATAATATGCTTCCCGCATAGGATGCATTCAAATTCCCACAAATAGCTCCCGTTCTTCTTATCTCCGGTACACCTAATTGCCTTAAGATATCCATATGTTTGTCCCGATATATCTTTTTTTGGTGCCATACTATCTCCTATATTAAATCGCTCACCTCACAGCCAAGTGCCTTTGCCAATAACAAAGCATTACGCAGGGTCATGTTGCCAAGGTCCCTTTCTCCGGATTCAAATTTCTGTATCTGGCGGATATTCATTCCCGCAGAGTCGGCCACCTGCTGCTGCGTCATCCCGGACAGGGAACGTTGATACAATAGTTTATTGATATTATTGTTATGGCAATCCCTGCCATAACTGGATGCGGAGCAGGCCCCGCATAGTCCATCAGTCCTGATACAGTCTGGGTATCTTCTCATGATTTCCTCCATCATTTTATGATAAACAATACTTCTGCATCTTTTAAAATAACTTCACCTGCATCAAAACCGTACTCGTAACTATCGCTTGCAATCAAGGCAATGTAGGAACCAAAATATCCATTACCATTAAGAGCTTCGGCGGCTTCGGGAGAGTTTAAATCAATGGCACATACACCGTTAAGCTCTTCGTCTGTTTCCTCTTCGTCAATCCACACCTTCGATTTATGGTCCATAGGTCCAGGTTCAAATGGCAGTTCTTGAATGCGGATTCCAAACCTACTATATTTAATATCCCAATCGTTGCTATCTATCATTTCTTTTAACTCGGCTACTGTCATTGTTTTTATCCCCTTTCTTTATCACTGATTATATTATACGCCCAAAAGGGCGTAAAGTCAATGGTATATTTAAAATGTGGGGACGATTATTTTCTGGGAATACGGTAAAATGGGAGTAGGAATAAGCAGAAAGGGTGAAAACATGGTAAAAGACAGTTGGGTGTACTGCCCTATATGTAACAATAAAACCCGGACTAAAATACGACTAGATACGGTTGCGAAAAACCTCCCCGTATTTTGCCCTGTATGCAAGAATACATCCATAATGAATATTGCAAAAGGAAAAGCAAATGATTTAGACAAAAGTGGTTTATCACCTGCAAAATAACTTTAGAGCCAGACGCCAGACGCAGAGCCAAACAGATTACAGCAATGTAGTTTGTTTGGCTTTTTCTTATATTTGACCTCCCTCCTATAGCACATGTCCTTAAAAGAAACAGGTTCTAGCGCATAGCGTGAACAGCCTGGAGGTTGAAAAGCGGATGCAATTTCCGGCATGTGCATTCCTTCTAAAGGCTATCCTCCTCCCGTAATGGAGATAGAAAAAACTTGTCAGTTATGACCTGGACGAAACTGAAAAATGATACGGCATTGTTTTGGTGGGATATCGGCGGGCTGACAGCATTTCAGAGTACATATGCGGCGCAAAAAGGCGTGACGAGGAGTTTTCAAGAAATGCAATCGGGAAATAGCTCAGTTGGTAGAGCAGCAGCCTTATAAGCTGTGTGTCAGAGGTTCGATTCCTCTTTTCCCGATGTAGTCGGGTCGCTCCCGGATGATGTGAGAGCACGCAGAATGCCTCACAGAAAATGACAATGCCTGCTGAAAACTACTGCGATAGTTCCAGGGACTAGGACACGGGACTGAAATTCGCAGTGTGACAATCTAAGCAGGAACTGCATCATGAGGATTCGCCAAGCGGTTAAGGCACCGGGTTTTGACCCCGGCAAAGAAGGAACACTCTTTACGCTGGTTCAAATCCAGCATCCTCAGTTTTGGACACGCCAAGTCCTACAAAATGGCAAACCGTTGGTGGACGGTTACACACCTACAAATAACCTAATAACGGAAAAGGAGAATCATCATGAAAACCGAAGAATTAAAAGCACAAGGATTGACAGAAGAACAGATATCTTTTGTTATGGCTGAAAATGGGAAAGACCTCAAAAAGTTGCAGAAAGAAAACGACAATCTGAGCGCAGACCGGGATACCTGGAAAGAAAAAGCAGAAGCAGCAGAAACAACGCTGAAAGGCTTTGAAGGGGTTGACCTGGAAACGATGCAGAGGGAAATATCTGACTGGAAACAGAAAGCTACGGAAGCCGAGAAAAAAGCCCAGGAGCAGCTTTACGCGCGTGACTTTTCGGACGCTCTGAAAACGGAATTTGAGGGTATTAAGTTTTCCAGCGAAGCGGCTAAACGTGCAATTATGGCAGAAGTAAAAGAGGCCGGTTTAAAACTGAAAGATGGTAAAATTCTGGGGCTGAATGACCTTTTGTCTCAAATGAAAGAAAAAGATGCTTCGGCTTTTGTTGATGATGCACAGCAGCAGGTACAGCAGAACATGGCGAGGTTTACCGCACCAGTAGGTAAGCAGAATACGCCAGGAACTATGACACGAAAGGATATTGAAGCGATTAAAGACCCGTCTGAGCGCCAGTCTGCAATCGCCAGTAACCTACATTTATTCGGTAAAGGAGAACAGTAATGGCAGCAAAAGCCAATTTAATTACAAGTGCAGACATACAGGTTACGGCTCGCGAAATTGATTTTGTAACACGCTTTGAAAGGAACTGGCAGCACCTCCGGGATATCCTGGGGATTATGCGTCCTATTAAGAAAACACCGGGCGCGGTGCTGAAAAGCAAATATGCAGAAGGAACTTTACAGAGCGGTGCTGTAGGCGAGGGAGAGGAAATCCCTTACAGCAAATTTACAGTAAAGGAAAAGACATATGCGGAAATGACCATAGAGAAGTATGCAAAGGCCGTTTCCATTGAAGCAATTAAAGACCACGGCTATGAAAATGCCGTCCAGATGACAGACGACGAATTTTTGTTCCAGCTTCAATCGGATGTAACAGAACGATTCTATACATATCTGAATACCGGTACACTTACCGGAACAGAAACCACTTTCCAGATGGCCCTTGCTATGGCAAAAGGAATGGTAGAAAACAAATTCAAACAGATGCACCGGAATGTTACAGGTGTGGTTGGGTTTGCGAATATTCTGGATGTATACCAGTACTTGGGGGCTGCTGAAATCACTGTGCAGAATCAGTTTGGTTTCCAGTATCTCAAAGATTTCATGGGATTCAATACAATCTTCCTGCTGTCCGACTCGGAAATTGCAAGAGGAAAAATAATAGCTACACCAGTGGAAAACATTGTAATGTACTATGTTGACCCAAATGAGAGCGATTTTGCACGGGCGGGTCTGGTATATACCACTGGAGCCGGGGAGACAAACCTTATCGGATTCCATACTCAGGGGAACTACAATACAGCTGTTTCTGAAGCATTTGCAATCATGGGTTTGACCTTGTTTGCAGAATATATTGACGGAATCGCGGTTGTTGATATTACTGATAATCCCGTTCTTGGAACACTGACGGTAACTTCTTCGGCCGGAAGCGCATCAGGAAACACAAAATTAACCGTTGAACCTCCCCTCGAAACAGGACACATGTACAAGTACAAAGTGGCAGCTGATTCCGCTCCAGAAGTGAAATATGGTCAGAATGTAAAGACGTGGACAGCATGGGACGGTAAATCTGATATCAAGGCAACGACCGGGAATCATATCACAGTAGTTGAGTGTGACAATACCTATAAGGCGTTGAAATCTGGAAATGACGATGTAACGTCTCACTCTTAAAGAAAGGAGAATCCGGCATGGCATATGCAGACTATGAGTTTTACACAACAAAATACTACGGCAGTTCCATACCGGATTCCCAATCATTTGATAAGCAGGCAGAACGGGCAAGCGACTTCCTTGACATTGTAACTAGAGATAGGTTGGTTGACGGCCTCCCAGACAATGAACGAGCGCAAACCAAAATCAAGAAAGCCGTATGTGCCTTAGCTGATAAGCTGTATGGTTTGGAACTGGCAGAAAAACAGGCGCTATCTGCCGCCGCGGGAAGTATAACCAGCGGGACCGGCGGCGCAACCACAGGCGTTATCACGTCAAAGTCATCCGGTTCCGAATCAGTCAGCTATGCATCCCCTTCTGAAATAGCTAACGGAGCTAAAGCCTGGAGTACTGTATACTCTGCGGCAGGGGATGAACAGGCAACTAATAAGCTCTTGTATGATACTGCAAAGGTGTATCTGATGGGAGTAAAAGATAATAATGGCGTTCCATTGCTGTACGCCGGAATGGGGTAAATATGGAAATGTTATTTGCAAATGCTGCTGTAATATTGGCAGTAATTGGACTTCTTGCCTTTATGGTATCTGTTGTTACGCAGGTATTTAAAGGCGTTGGAGCTTTATCTAAAGTACCAACAGATTTATTGGTATTCTTATTGTCAATCGGAATAACGGTGACGGCTTTTATTGCGTACATGCAGTATATCCAGCAAGTGATTATATGGTATATGATTTTGGCGGCTATTATGGCAGGTTTTGTTGTCGCCTTCATTGCCATGTATGGATGGGAGAAGCTGTCCGAATTATGGAAACGGTTTGGAAAAACTGATTTTAAATAACGGAGGGGATACCATGTACAATGCCACGGTGACAGTTTTTAACTATTATGAATCATCCACAACTGGCGTTGGTATTTGGTATCCCCATGTATTATCAGGCGTTGACCTTAATACCGACAAAGGCGCAATATTAAAAAAGTATGGGCCGGATAGCACAGATAATGCAGAGTTACACATAGTCTACGAGTTACAAGACGGTAAACAGATAATCCGTGATGCTGATGGCAAATTATTGCCCTGGCTCCCTCCGAAGGAGTGGAGGAGACAGGTAAATGATTTGTTGGACGATACCATTACATTTGAGGCTTCGGATGATTGCTTTTTCTGGGAAGGAATATGGGATGGCGGCCCGGTAAATGATTCTGATTATCGCAGCGGATTTTATGCCTATATGAATAACCAATATGACTTTGTATATTTGGTATCCTCTGTTGGAGGTCCATACTCTGTGATTCCTCACTTTGAGATATTGGGGAAATAATATGGCAAGTAAAATAACACATTTTAAAGGGTTTTCCGTTGTTGACGGTGATATCAAAATCAATCTTAATTTGACCCGGTTTGACAAACAATTCCAGCGCGCCCAGTATCAACTTGACGGAAATGTTATGAATAGTATGGTTCCTTTTATGCCGATGGTCAATGGAACTTTTATTGACGTTACCAGGGAAGCTAGCGCAGCAATACAAGGAACAGGACAAGTATATGCTGCATATGGTTCACAGGGTTATTTTTTGTATATGGGTAAGACAATGGTAAGCTCTGTAACTGGTAGTACATGGGCAAAAAAAGGGGAACCACCCAAAGTATTAGTAAGCCAATATGGAGGAAAAACAAACGCCAAAGAAAATCTAACATATTCAAGAGCTGGAGCAAAGGCATTATGGTTTGATGCTGCTAAAAAGAAAGATGGTAAATCATGGATAAAGCAAGCCAAGAAAACGGCTGGAGGTGGAAAGCGTGGATGATGAACGAAAACCAATAGGAAAAGATGCAAGCGGATATGATGTGCTGACAATCGCTGTAAAGGCCTTGCTTAATCAATTTCCCGGTTTGTATGAAAATGAAACCGTTAAGTTTGAAGAATTGAGTGAGGATAGTGGGATTGCATTTTCGGCAGATAATGGAGCCTTAATCTTTTCTGAGACTGAGGATGTACTAGGTGGAGTGCGCCAGACCTGCCAGTATCCCTTCTATATTATATACCGTACATCCTCCACAAAAGAGCGGCAGAAGATGAGCATACAGGAATTTCTTGATACGTTCGGGAAGTGGCTATGTCGTGAGCCGGTTGTGATTGATGGGAGTGAGCAGCGATTATCAAATTATCCCACATTATCTCAGGGAAGAAAGATAACCAAAGTTACCCGTGATAACTCATACGGACTGGAACCGCAGGAAAGTGGCGTGCAGGACTGGATACTTCCAGTATCTATAGAATATAAATATGATTTTGAAAGATGGTAGAGCCAGACGCTAAGACGCAGAGCCTTGTGTGATGGCTCTATTTTTATTTGAAAGGAGAAAAACAGTGGCAACGTGGACTTATGCCGATGGAGAGGCAAAAAGAAAAGACTTTATGGTCTTTTGGATAACTGATGGAAGCACCACAAATATCGCAAAAGATAAACTTGAAATTATTGGAAAAGGCGTTGAGGATATGCCGATTTCGATGAATCCAGAGACGGAAGAAAGCCAGGATGTGCTTGGAAATAATAACTATGATATCACCGGCTATGCGGAAAGCATGACAGTGGACCCGACCAATGTATCAGGCGAAAGTAAATATGCTCAAAAGATAGATACGCTCATGGAAGAAAGAGCAACTCTATCAGATTTGCGGCTGAAATATCTTTGTGTAAAGCGATACAAAACCGACAGCACGGGAAAGATGCGTGCATGGGTGCAGGAGGGTGTTGTTGAGTTGGGAGACTTTGCAGGAGGACTGAAAGGTGTTTCCGCAGCGCATACAGTGCACTATGTAGGTGATAGGACTCTTGGCGCTGTAGACCCTACAACAATGGCATTTACAGCTGATGGAGCAAGCCCTGCTTCATTGTCTGAATAAGGAGATTAAATCATGTCTAACATTCCGGTAAGTATTGAAAGCCCAGTTAAATACTACGATTTCACGGACCAGCATGGTGATTTGCTGGCAACTTTAAAGTTTGTTCCAACAGACCTTGACATATTCGAACGGCAGCAGAATGTGTATAAGGAATTTGAAGATATGTGGAGAGAATTAAAAGAAACTCTTGATAACAAGAAAAATGAGGAACTTTCCTCAGAGATAATTAACAAATACGCAAAGTCTCTGCAAGATAAGTTTAATTATCTGTTTAATGCGGATACTTCCGGTTTCTTTAAAATCGCCAGTCCATTTACCCCTATGGAAAATGGTGACCCCTGGGCGCTGGTAATACTTGAAAATGTCCAAAAAATCATAGAGCAGGAAACCGGTAAGAATTTTACGGAAATGGAAAGCAAGGCCGGAAAATATACGCAACCGTATAATTCCGGTCCAGGAAAATACCCATTTCCCGTAAAATGAGCGCGGCATGGTCCCTCCCATATCGTCTTTCTGTTAACGGAATAGATTATGAAATCCGTGAGGACTTCCGGGCAATATTGGACATTTTATCAGCCTTTTCAGATGAAGAATTATCTGACCCAGAGAAAACACAAGCAATGCTTGAAATTCTTTATTGGCCTGTTATTCCTCCCCTGCGGGATTTGCCGGAGGCTGCTGAAAAAGCATTGTGGTTTATTGATTGCGGTGTAGTGCATGAGGATACGCCATCCCCCCGTGTGATTGATTGGGAACAGGATGCAGGAATTATTTTTCCGGCAGTAAACCGGATTGCAGGATTTGAGACACGAGGGTGCAAAATCATCCACTGGTGGACTTTCTATGGATGGTTCATGGAAATTGGAGATGGATTGTTTTCTCAGGTTCTTTCCATCCGGCAGAAGCTTTCAAAGGGGAAACGGCTGGAGAAGTGGGAACAAGAGTTTTTGGTTCATAACAAGAAGTTGTGTGAACTTAAAGGGGCGAAAGATAAAGCTCAAGAAGAGTACGAATATTTTGCAGAGTTGTTAAAGTGAGGTGATGTTTTGCAACCTGATGGTACAGTATTAATAAACACAAAAATCAATACTGATGGTACAAAAACAGGAAGTGAAGATATAAAAAGAACCCTATCAGGCACAATGGATTATATAAAGCTTCTGCCTCAAGCTTTTAGAGATATACCGAGCATTATGAAGCATACGTTTTCATCTGCTTCCAGATCAGTTAAGAGCCTTGCTCCAAACATACGCAATTTACAGGATGAAGTAGATCGGTACAAGGATGCATTGTATTATGCTGAAAAGGCTGGATATGGACTGGGAGACGCGCCCTATGATAAAGCGTATGCAGGACTACAACGTGCTAAAAAGGCCATGCAGGATTATAAGAAAAACCTGCTTGGTGTTGACAATGGGCAAAAGAAAGCAAGTAAAAGCGGCAGCAGGTTTAATAAAACATTAAAAGGCACAGAAAAATCATCTCGCGGTGCGCGTATGGGATTAGGCCGTATGCTTGCAACATCCATCCTGTTCAGCGCTGTATTCCGTACTATCTCCGCAGTTACAGGCGGCCTTAAAGAGGGCATGGATAATCTGGCCCAGTATTCGGATGATACCAACAAGGCATTATCTACATTAATGTCCGGTATGACCCAGCTTAAAAATTCCTTCGGCACAGCTTTTTCACCACTGGTTGAGTATGCGTCCCCGGCCCTGGCGCAATTTATCAATTTACTATCCCAGGCCGTCACCTGGACAGCGCAACTGCTGGCAGCATTAACTGGCAAGGATACATTTGTCAAGGCAGTTAAGGTTCAGCAGGATTATGCGGACAGCCTGGACAAGACCAAAGATGAAACAAAAGACGCAGCCAAGGAAACAGAAAAGGCGATAGCCCCATTTGATAAGCTGATACAGATAACAACTGGGAAGAAAAAGACCACTGATAAAAACCAACTTAAACCAGAGGATATGTTTACCACAGAGGAAGTATCCAATGATATTAAGTTACAGGCAGAAGCGATAAAGGATACGCTTGGAAGGTTGTTTGACCCACTTAAGGAATCATGGCTTGAAAATGGCCCGCAGGTAATGGGGTCATTGCAAAATACATTCTCAGCTATTAAGCAGCTTGCAAGTGATGTAGGTGCATCATTTATGCAGGTTTGGAATGTAGAAGGGTATGGGAAAGCAATTACAGATGATTTACTAATCACTTTTGCAAACCTTGTTGATACAGTTGGTAATTTAGTTACTAATTTTGACAAAGCATGGGTATCTGGCGATACTGGCACAAACATTTTAAGGCACCTTGGGGATATTATTCTTGAAATAACAGGATTTTTCCGTCAAGCATCAGAAAGTTTAAAAGAATGGTCTGCGGATTTGGATTTTTCACCTTTGCTGGAAAGCTTTGACAGGGCTTTGATTGCTGTAAAACCTATTGTATCAGATGTTGGAAACTTACTATTATGGTTTCTTAACAATGTACTACTTCCAATTGCAAAATGGGGAGTAGAGCAAGCATTACCAAAAATATTTGATTTAATTGCATCAGCGTTGAAAGCAGTACATAGTGTGGTTGAAGCACTTAAGCCATTAGGTCTGTGGCTCTGGGAAGAATTTTTAAAACCATTAGGCGAGTGGACGGGAGCAGTTATTATAGCCGCATTGGAAAAAGTTGTAGAATGGCTTACTAGATTTTCGGATTGGGTAAGTCAAAACCAGACATTGGTGGAAAATATTACACTTGCAGTACTGGCATTTTTTGCAGCGTGGAAGTTTTCAGAATTTGTATTGGGAATAGGACAATTAATAAGCAATCTTGGAGGATTTTTAGCAATTGGAGAACGTGTTATTTCACTTTTAGCAAGAACTGTATCAAATATAAATCCACTTGTCCTTGCTATATCAGGCATAATATCGCTGATTGCTGTATTGGCCAAAAACTGGAACAACATGTCCCCAACAGAAAAAGTCATAGCAAGTATACTGGCAGCGGCTTCGGCAGTAGGAATCTTGGCGGTTGCTTTGGGCGCTTTGGCTGGTGGTGTAGGCGCTGGTGTTGTAGCTGCTTCATTAGCTGCTGGAATAGCTGCTGCTACAATAGCAATTAATGCTGGTAAGCGTGCTGCATCGGCCGGATATTCTGGTGGGTATGGAGGAAGAAGTGCCTACCCCATGTCTGCATATGCAGCAGTCCCTTATAAAATGCCGATGCTTGCAACTGGTACAGTAGTGCCACCACGGGCCGGAATGTTTGCTGCTATCTTGGGAGATAACAACCATGAAACAGAAGTTGTGTCTCCGCTATCAACTATGAAGCAAGCTCTTAAGGAAGCGCTGGCAGAAAGCAATATATCAAGCAGAAACCAGATTGCTAAAGCGGAGCTAATACTTGATGGTACAAAATTTGGTCAGCTTGTAGTCAAATTCGGAAACAACGAAAAGAATCGTGTAGGCGTAAGAATGGTGACGGAAGGAAGCGTATAATGGCACAGAATGGAAACGGAGTATTTAACATAGACGGAGTTAATCTCCGCCTATGGGTAAAATCCTTAAAGCGAAATTTTTCAGTCGCAGATAGTGAAAATTCTGGACGTTTGCAATCTTACCGGATGCACCGGGATATCATTGGTACATTTTATAATTACACCCTCGATATTGATGCAGAAAGAAGTAACCCAGCTGACTATGATACATTTTATGAAATTATCTCCGCTCCGGTAGAGTCTCATAATATGGTATTTCCATATGGTCAAGTTACCAAAGAGTTTGAAGCATACATAACGAGCGGGGATGATGATTTAAAAATCAACAAGAACGGAAAAGAAGGCGAGCGTAACCATTGGACCGGGTTATCTATTACCTTTACCGCTATGGAGCCGCAGAGGAGGCCGTGATGTGTTTTTAAAGCAATCCATATTATCTGATGCAGAACAGAATACTGAGGGATTAAAGATTGTTTATGATGACTTGGCCCCTTATGCCAAAGAAAATAGTACAGCATCCATTACAAGACCTGGATTAAGACCAAGAATAGGGCTTCATCCAGGCCCTGGTTTACATCCGCGTGGGACAATAACAGAGCAAGAATTTCCAGAATTAAAGCGAGATGATATTTCTTATCCTGGATATGCTCTATGCTTTCCGTGGTTTTCTCTGTTGAATGGAAAGTATATCAATTTTCCAGATAATCCGCTTCCGTATGGATATATAAGCCCGGAAGTATCAAATGAACAAGGATTGTTCGGATATGTTAAGCAAAGCCAAGGACTTAAGCCCCAAATAGGTTTGCATCCAGGAATGTTTTTATATCCTAAACCAACAACTGAAAAGTTAATTGAATCCCCCATGCTGACAGTAACCTTTAATCAAAAATTCACCAGTGTAGGACTGCTTTTTACTTTTAATATGATGTCTGGAGATTATTGCACACGAATGAGAGTAAAGTGGTACGCGGATAATAACCTATTGTCAGATATGGAGTTTTTCCCGGATTCAGTTCGATATTTTTGTAATAACTATGTGAGAGGATATAACAAACTGGAAATCACGTTTTTGCAGACATCAAAACCCATAAGGCCAGTATTTGTTACCAGAATAGATTATGGAATATACCGTGATTTTCTGGACAACGAATTATTGGAAAGAAACTGTTTGCAAGAAATCAATGCAATATCAGAAAGCATAAGTATTAACACCTTGAATTTCACGGTCAGGACAACATCCGATATACCGTTTGATTTACAGAAAAAGCAGAAACTTACTTTATATTTCAACGGTGAGTTGATAGGAAATTTTTATCTTAAAAACGGTGCCAGGAAAAACAAAACGGATTACCATATGGACGCGCATGATGCGGTGGGGGTATTGGATGGTAATGAATTTGTTGGAGGAATATATACAGGCCAGCCGGTTTCTGAGATATTAGAGAAAATATTTGAGAATGAAGATTTTAATTATTTGTTGGATGAATCATTTTCAGATATTCCGCTTTATGGTTACATACCGTATACCACAAAGAGAAACGCATTAGTATACATATGCTTTGCTATTGGAGCTATTGCAGATACAAGCAATTATGACGGAATTGTTATCTATCCGCAAGAAAATGCTTTGAGTGGTGAATTTTTGAATGATGAAGTATTTTCTGGGGTTACATTGGAGCATTCTGATATTGTCACTGGAATCCGGCTAACAGTTCATACATATCAAAAATCGGATGAGGCGCAAGAACTATATAATGATACTTTGAATGGAACAGCAGAGGTTATTTTTAGAGAGCCTTATCATGGTCTGGAGATAACTGGCGGCACCATTGGTCAGTCTGGTGATAACTATGCTTACATAACCGGAACCGGTGGAAATGTAATACTAACCGGAAAGAAATACAACCATCTTACAACATCAATCCTTAAAGAGAATCCTGATATTGTGTTTAACAAAAATATTCGTGAAGTAACAGATGCAACGTTGGTGCACAATGGTAATGCTCAGCAAGTGCTTGAACGCGTATATGCATATTACCAGCGCGCAGAAAATGTGGTGGGGGATGTACTTATAGGAAATAAAAAACTAGGACAGAAGGTTAGGATTGATACAGATTATGATGGATACCGCACCGGTATTATTGAGAGCTACAATTACAGCTTTTCTCCCAACGAAATTAAGGCAGAGGTAAAAATACATGAGTAAGTATTTAGAATCTCTTATTTTTGACCGTACGCAGTCAGACATAATAGAATTAACTGACAAAGCTTACATTGATTATAAAGACCTAAACCGAATCGAACAGGCGATTAAATGGGTATCTTATGTTCTCAATCAGTATGGATATAGAAATACGACAAACAACAAGCTGAATTGGAAACCTGAGGACCATAGGACGGATAAAGAAATGGAACGTCTAAGAAAAAATATAGTTGCAATAAGAAACGCGTACTATACAGGCGATAGCACTCCCCTTACCCCAGATAAGATAACATACACATCAATTTATCAGGCCAATGCCATAGAAAAAATCATTTATGATTTAGGTAATTTGATTGAAAAGTCCTATCCTGGTCCTCAGCATTTGTCGTTTAAATTGGGAACCAAAGTTCTAGGAAATAGAGGTATTAAGCTATGAATTTGAAAACAAATTTTAAAAATGACAAATTTTCCGGATTACGAAAATATAAGATGACCACAGATGCGTCAACCGGCCTAACAACGCTTGAAGATAAAACAGAGTATCAGGAAATAGGAGACATTTTTTCGGCTGCTGATATTAACGAAACCAATAAGGCTGTATTACAAAACAACTCAGAAATCCAAGATATCAAAGGTATAAAAAGGATTATGGTCCCTTCGGCAAATTGGAGCACCTCTGTCCCATATTCTCAGACAGTGGGTGTTCCGGGAGCAAAAGAGAACATAGGGCTTATTATTGGTGGTCCATATTTAGGGGATAAACCAAGCGCAAGCGTAGCCAGAGAGAGAAAAAAGGCTTTTGGATATGTCGATAGTGCTGAGAGTGGAAATGGAATTGTCACACTATATTGCTATGGCTTTAAACCATCAACTGATTTTCAAATTCTTGTAAAAGGGGCAGGAAACTAGTATGGCAGAATGTATACTATATAACGGCGGTATGTTTAATAATGATTATCTTACTGCGAAACCAGAAGATGTCAAATATGGACAGACTTTTATTGGTGCAGGAACAGAAAATACACAAGAAGGAACTATGCCTACTTATTACAATGTGGAACATGATTTTCCCATTAACGGAAAGTTTTCTATTCCAGAAGGGTATTTTGTTTCAATAACATTAAAACAAGATATTCCAACATTGGGAGCACAATACGTTGACCCTTCCATCAATGGAACAACTGCCGGGGTCAAAGGCACCTATATGACTGGAAATACCTTTATAGGTGGTATATCGGGAATTTCAAGTGCTGTAATAAAAAAGGGAGTAAAAATAGGTCCATATATTGGGACATTTGAGGGATGGGTTGATTAAAAATGGCTGATTGCATAATTAAAAAAAATGGAGCTAATGCAGATACAAGTGATTTAACTGCCCTTCCATCAAGCGTAAAGGCAGGAAAAATATTTTTAGGTCGTGGAAGTGATGATGAACAAGTTGGCATAATGCCAATTGTGCAACCTGAAAAATATGAATTACAATTAAATCAGACGCTATCTTTGGGAGAAGGGTTTTATGAGACAGGTACCACTGTAACACAGAATATACCTACATTAGGTAATCAGTATGTTGTCCCGAGCGCAGATTTACAAACAATAGAAACAACTGGTAAATATATGTCAGGCGATGTTTTTGTCGAAAGCTTACCTAATCTTATTGCATCAAATATAAAAAAGAATGTAGTCATTAGGGTAGGAGATACAACTATTGTAGGAACTTACGAAGGATATGAAAATGACGACCCATATACGCCATATTACAATGGTGTGTTTGCTCCAGGACAATCAATAAGCTCGTTTCCTTCCTTTGGGCGCAAAGGAGGAGCGTACTACAAAGGGGACGTGACATTTGGGCGGGATAACATTCATCTTGAGAATCCCCTTAGCACAGATTATGTAACAACAGCAATTGTATTTAATGTTCCTCTCAATTTTGATAATATCAATCGAATAACGTTAAAATATTCCCTCGCCAATGCATCTGGTGGTTGTGAAATGGTGCTGGCTACTGGATATGTTAGTGATTATATATATATGAGAGATTCTAGTGGCTCTGGAAAGGATTATAATGATGGACTAGGAGATTATTGGAGGAGAGAAATACCAAATACATCAGGCGATTTAAAAACGAATAGTTTTGATGTATCCAATATTACTGGAACACGATTTATATATATATCACTTTTTATGCGCACTACAGCAAGTACATCAGTTGTCAATATGACATTAAGGGAATTAAAATGCAGCATATAGGAGGAGAGCATGGCAATAAATGATTTAGAAAAAATGGACAACTATAATCCAACTAATTATGTAAATAATTCTGAACCGGATATTGATGCTGAACATCTTAATAAAACAGAAAATAAACTGGAAGAAACTGTTGAAAAAGCTAATGAAATAATTGATACACTAAAAGCATTAATTTCAACCGTTCAAACAAATTCACAAACCACAGTTCCGTCATCCTCGCTGGTCTATTCGATGCAGCAAGCAATCACAAAAAATACGGATGATATTGCTACTGCAAATAGCAATTTACCATACATAGATACCAGCAAAAAAATCAAAGATGGATTTGCTAACGGAACCAGTTGGACGGCCACAGAAAATTGTATAGTCTGTGGTTCCATAGGCTTTAATAGTTCAGCCCATGGATGTTATGTATCAGTTAATAGCATAACTATATTTTGGGTCAATAATGATGCGGCAACCAATTCTTTTGCCCCTGTTTGCTTTGCGGTGCATAAGGGCGATGCCGTAAAGTTTATTGGTTATGATAATCAGGTTCCAATCCTTACCAATCTGTATGCCTTCAGTACAAAATAATCATTTTGAATAAGCGTACCAGCCTTGTGTTTTGGACACTATTGTACCTCCCACATAAAAATACATGGTATCACCAGACCATTTTACGGAAATGTCTTGTGTGCCAGCAGGAATGTCAATTGTTGGAGTATATGTGACTGTAGCTTTATTCTTTAAATTGCTATTTTTTGTAATATAAAAACATACCCATGAAAGGAGTAAAATGAACCAATTAAAACTATCAAACAACACAAAATACGACTTAATAACAAACGGGGTGGAAGAATCAGGAGATTACCTAACCCTTTCGTTTCTTCCCGGCCTAGACAGTTTTGAAACAGTAGAAGTAGAATTCAATGCGACAAACACAGAAAAAATTTACATACTTGGTTTGGATGGTCAGCCGATGGAAGTAAAAACAGGATTTACCCGGTTGGTGGAGATGCAAAAGAAAATGGATTATGTCATATCCTCTGAAACAGTAAATATCGCAACTGAGGAAGCGCCGAATTATGAAACCAATGAAGTAAAGGAAACTATTATGATTGCCAAGCTTCGGAGGCCGGATATCCGAGATACAGTGCAGACCTTGCAAGATACCTTGGATACAATGATTTTAAGTCAACTGGAGGTGTAATATGTATACAACATTAAAAAGATTATATAACAATGGTAAAGGTCCATTAACTATTGATGAGCTTAACCGGGCTGTATTACTTGGATGGATTACAGAGCAACAGAAGAACAGCATAATTGGAGGATGATTATGAGAGATATCACATTGTGTCATCCACGCTTACAGCTTTTAGCAGGTCAGTTGGTGGATGAATGTAATAAACAGGGATTAAAAATTAAGATAGGAGAGACACTGCGGACTGTAGCAGAGCAGGATGCTTTATATGCCCAGGGCAGGACTAAACCGGGCAACATTGTAACTAATGCGCCTGGTAGTAGTTATAGCTCCTATCATCAGTGGGGAACAGCTTTTGATATATTTCGTAATGACGGCACTGGTGCTTATAATGAAATTGGTGGATTTTTTAACCGTGTAGGTGCTATCGGTGTATCTTTGGGACTTGAATGGGGTGGAAATTGGAAGTCTCCTGTAGACAAGCCACATTTCCAATTGCCTGATTGGGGAAGTAGCACATCTGGAATCAAAAAACTATATCGCACCCCGGATGAATTTATGAAAACCTGGGTGACAGAGGGACGCACTGGCTGGATTAAGGATAATAACGGCTGGTGGTATCGCAGACCAGATGGAACTTACCCGGCTAATAAGTGGTGTATCATAAATCACCATTGGTACTTATTTAATAAGGATGGTTATGCTTGCACGAGCTGGCACCGCTGGAATGGCAGCACATGTGACCCGGTTGACGGTTCGGGAGATTGGTATTACTTTGACCCGACACCAAACGGACCGTTTGAGGGAGCCTGCTGGCATAGTCAGGATAATGGGGCGCTGGAAATCTGGTACATAGAGGATTCTAACTCAATATAAAAGCGCCAGATTTTTACACTGACGCTTCTATAAATATTATACCATCTTCGGAAATATGCAACACGAAATGCAACACGGAGCCTGGAAACCGCATAAAACCGTTGTATTTTACGGGTCCGATTCCCGTCAGCAGCTTTTTCTTAAAACCTTGTAGATACGCAGAAAACAACGTATTTGCAAGGTTTTTTCATGTTTTTGAATAGCACTTCCTCCGTATTCCACGGAGGAAGTTATTATAATATTTAAGACTTATGCAACACGATGCAACACGGAAAATATGCTATTTTATTACATGCTGTTTAATTTTTCAAAGTGCTTATTAATTTTTTTATTCTGCCGGACGGATTCCAGGTCAATCACATTCCTGTATACAGTTTTCATAATATTGTCACTGGCCCATCCTCCCCGTTGTAAAATATATTGGTCCGGTATGCCTATGGCGTGCATAATGGATGCAGCATAATGCCGGAGGTCGTGAAAACGGAAATGGGGTATGTCAATCTTTTTGAGTACTCGTCCGAATCGGTGTGTGATGTAATCCGGGTTCATATCAACCAGCTTTCCTTTTTTT